>Ga0209184_1000009_pt1 | contig 258500 bp, 232 predicted proteins | sample EN8Hudsemesocosm_2_FD_184627 | JGI IMG/M metagenome (GOLD analysis project Ga0209184, IMG submission 184627) | Methane-oxidizing microbial communities from mesocosms in the Hudson Canyon - EN8C Hudson Canyon (SPAdes) (version 2) | ecosystem: Environmental > Aquatic > Marine > Cold seeps... | reverse complement strand
GTGCTGGGGTTCGATTATAAACGCGTTCAATTTACCAATGACTTATTGCCCGCAGATTTGCTCGGTAGCTCTATTTATGAAAAAGAGCAGAGTGCTTTTCGTTTTATTCAAGGGCCCGTCTTTAGTCAGCTATTGTTGGCTGATGAAATTAACCGAGCATCGCCAAAAACGCAAAGTGCCTTATTGGAGGCGATGGAGGAGCGTCAAGTTAGTTTGGATGGCAAAACGCGCCCCTTACCGTCACCTTTCTTTGTGATTGCCACTCAAAACCCTCAAGAGCAATTAGGTACGTCGGCTTTACCTGAAAGCCAATTAGACCGGTTCATGATACGTCTTAGTATGGGGTATCCAACTCGCACAGCGGAGTTAGAAATTTTCTCTGGTCAGAGTAGACGGCGTTTACTCAATGCACAGCAAGCTTTGATGAGTAACGATATGTTTGTGAGCTATCAGAAGCAGGTTGAGTTGGTCGAGTGCTCAGCACACGTTCTGGAATATCTTTATGAATTATTACGCTTTACCCGCCAGTCAAACCTATTTGTAAATGGCGTTTCAACGCGGGGTGGGTTAGCCGTATTACAGGCTGCGAAGGCCTGGGCTTGGCTGGAAGGCGAGACAATACTGTTACCTCAGCATATTCAGGCCGTTTTTGCAGCGGTGGTGGGCCACCGCTTACAAGGTCGTGAAGGAAATTCGAGTGCAGAGTTATTGGGCGAGCGTATTTTGTCTGAAGTTTCGATTCCTCGATGAACGATTTTACAGACAACTCTGCTGTGTTTAATCGAGTCCAAACGCTGGTTAAAAATAAATGTTGTATCCGATTAAGTGTGAGTGGCGCCAGCTATATTCTTGTCGCTTTTGTGCTGTATTTATTCTCTGTGAACTACAGCAGTAATTTGCTGCTTACGTTGGTGTTTTTCTTAGTCGGAATTCTGATGACATGCTTTTGGTTGAGCATTTCCAATATTCGATCAATCGAGGTGTTGTCGGTTAATGTCGACCCCGTATATCAAGGACAAACACTTCAATATCAGCTGACCGTGTTAAATAAACGCAAGCGGAATAATGTTAATTTGTGGGCCAACGGCCACTTGGTGGATGATATTGAAAACGGGGTAGAGCAACGCTGGCTTATGAATGAAAGTGCTAACCAGCGGGGAATGTATCCTGTCCAGCCTTTATGCGTGAGTAGTCGATGGCCCTTAGGATTATTCAAGCTGTCGACTGAGGTTATTGGTCTACCTAGTGTTGTCATTTATCCTAAAGCTGCTGAGGCTTTGCACTCGAAACAGCGTACAGAAGATGATCGAGCTCATTATTATAATGATGCCGATAGTTTGGTTGGCTTAAGAGATTATCAGCCGGGTGATAATGCACGCCGAATTGATTGGCGAGCTATGGCGCGCAGAGATCAGTTGCAGGTTAAGTTGTTTGATGGTGGTTCTGGTGATGCGTCGGTATGGTTAGATTGGGACGATACCGAAGGTATGCCCTATGAGAATCGCATTAGTGCGCTATGCCGTTGGATTCTTGATTACCAGAAACTGGGCGTTGAGTTTGGCTTAAGGCTACCTGGCTTCGGGTTGGCACCCGCCAATACCATTGCTCATACTCATCAGTGCTTAACTCAATTGGCGTTGTTGCCAAGTCAATTTTCAAATAGTGAAATCAAGACCGGGGCCGACGAATGAGTTTCAGCCTAGCGTCTCTATATGGCTTAAATAACAATGGCATAAATCTAAGTACCAGTTTACGTGTTCGACAGTTTACTTGTGTTCTTGTTTTTTTAGTTTATGCATTAATTCCTCTATTTGGTGAGCTTGGTTTTGTTCAAGTAGCCATTATTTTGGTTTCTCTGGTATTTGGCACTTGGCTAAAACGTCCTGGCATTAAAACAGTACCGAGGAATACAACAGAGGCACAAGGCAAGGTGTTATCGGTGGGCGCGTTACGCGTTATGTCGATGTTTGGCTTGTTGACGTTGTCTATTATCGCTTTCTGGCAGGGCGGTGGCGCCTGGCTAAGTGGTGAAACCTTTGTTACTTTTTTTAGTGTTTTTCTTGCGCTCAAATGGCTTGAAAGCCAACGTGTTAAAGAGCTATATCTGATTATTTATGGTGCTTTGGTGTTGATGGCTGTGAGTAGCCGGTATTTAAGTGGCGCGAGTGTGTTGGTGTTTGTACTACTTGGCGCTTTGCTCTTTATTTTAACTTTACACGGTTTAGAAAGTAGAAAACCACTTTCGCTAAAGGCATGCTGGTTTGTGCTTAAGTTGTTTCTTTTTGCCTTGCCTTTAGTCGTCATGCTTTTTATCACGTTTCCAAGGATACAGGGGCCATTATGGGATCTTGGCATCGTAATGGGTTTGCCAATTTCGCTTGTTGTGGACCAGAGTCAACAAGATAAAGTTATAAAGAGCACCTTAAAGGCGGGTCAGGTGTCTCGCTTAAAGCAAGATGATGCGCCTGTTCTGGTTGCTGAATTTGAAAACGCAACGCCTTTTAAAAGTCGGCTTTATTGGCGTGGGCCAGTGTTCAACCAATACGACGGCATTGAATGGCACTTGGACAAAGGCTGGAATAATCGTAATCACCTTTTGAGAAAAGCCTTTAAAGGTAAAGATCTGCTTGAGAATAATCTTAAGACTAAGTCAGAACTTGTTAGCTACGAAGCACGCGTGTCGGCCAATAACAGTCGTTATCTCTATGCCTTGGATTTACCTGCTGGCCAAAGTACTGAAAGCTTTATCTCTGATGAATTTCAATTATTAGGTATTCGTAAGCTTTCTTCAGAGTTTAATTACGAACAAAAAGCTTGGCTGGAATATAGCGGTGGACGAGCACTGACTGATGCTCAGCGTGATAAATATATGCAGCTGCCTAGGAACTCAAACCCAAGATTATTGGCATGGGGAAGAGAATTAGCCGCGAAACATCTAAGTGTTGCAGACCAGATACAGGCCTTGCGTGTTCATCTGGCTCAAGGTGACTACAAATTAACAGAAAAACCAAGCATTGAAGAATCGCCAAATAGTTTAGATGTCTTCTTTTTTGAGAGTAAAAAAGGTGGGATTGAGCACTTGGCCAGCTCGGCGGCCATCGTGTTGCGTGCAGCAGGTATTCCATCAAGATTAGTTTCAGGTTATCGCGGGGGAAGCATTATTGCCCTCACGAATTTTATAGTGGTACGCCAAGCCAACGCGCATGTATGGGTAGAAGCATGGCGTGATGATGCCGGATGGTTCCGAGTGGAGGCGAAAGACTTCGTGGTACCGCCGCTTAAAGAGAAACAATTGTCGCACGTTAAAACCGAGAAACAACTAATAGAGGCTGCGAAGAAAAGCCAAACCTCTAATCAGAAAATTAAATCAAAAGCTGAGCTGAAACAACCGGCTGCACAAGCAAATAAAACAACTGAAAAAGATGCTAAGAAGCAAAAGCAAAGCAAAGAAATTCAGTGGCTTAATACACTGGGGGCAGGCATTGAAACGTGGATATTTAATTATAATCCAGAGCGCCAAATTGAGCTAATTCAAAAATCAGGTGTTGGAAAAGTTGATTGGAAAGGCTTGTTAAGCGTTGCGGCGTTGGGTGTTGTTGCTTTGTTTGCTATCTATGGTCTATTCGTAAATATTCGGCGTGATGAACAAGACCCTGTCGCCAAGTCATTTGAGCAATTAAACCGCCACTTAGCGAAACATGATTTGCAGTGTTCATCTCAAGAGTGCCTAAGTCAATGGTTGTTACGTATGAAAACGCTTGCCCCCCAATTTTATCCCGCGTTTGAAGCTGTTGCTACGCAGTATATAAATCTTAGATACCGAACGATTAAAGTAGACCCCAAAAAAGGTACTGCTCAACTAAAGGAGTTTAAACGTGATATCAAGCGCTTATCAGCGATGCTTTAACAAGCTGTTTTTGTCAGTAATCACTTTATTGGTTGTTACCTACATACCAAATTCAGCCGCAGCCACGAATTACCCACAGGTGATGGCCGCATTGATTGACCTGGGTGATGAAGCAAGCAGGGACTATGAGGTTGATCAATCACTGCTTTTTGGTGATCGATTTTCAAAGCTATATTTTGGAGGTTTTGAAGGAAAGGGGCTTGAGTTCGCAGTAGGGCAGGCTGACCAACAAGCAATGCTTGAAATCGAACTGGGTTTTAGCGTGTTAATTAACGCGGCAGTAAATAGCGAACCCAAAGTAACTATTCAGCATCACTGGGAAACACTTAAGGAAAAGTTGATTGATGCGCCAATGATCGAAAACCAAGATGCCGGGTTTTGGAATATTGCCGTGCAGTCCTTGTTGATTTTACTTAGGGAAGGTGTCGAGGCGTTGTTAGTCGTGGCAGCCTTGGTTGCGTACCTTCGTAAAGCGGGTGCATCCGATAAAGTGCCTTTTATCTGGGCGGGCGTTGTTGCTGCATTAATGGCGAGTGTCGTGACTGCGTGGGCGCTTCAAAGCCTGATCGCTAATAGTGGTGCTGCCAAAGAAGCCTTAGAAGGCGGCACGATGTTAGTGGCGGCTGTTTTACTCAGCTATGTGAGTTTTTGGTTGTTTTCACGACGAGAACTACAGCAATGGCAAGGTTTTATACATAACAAACTGGGTACGGCAGTGAGTGGAGGAAGCTTGTTAACCATCGTTTCAGTTGCTTTTTTTGCTGTTTATCGCGAGGGAGCCGAAACAATTCTTTTTTATCAGGCGTTGGTGGCTGATGTTGAGGGAAATATAGAACCTGTGATGACTGGTTTTGCATTGGCTACCGGCCTTTTAGTGGGTGTTTATTTACTTATATTTCAGCTTTCAGTTCATTTACCACTTAAGCAATTTTTTACAGGCACGGCATGTTTACTTTACATCTTGGCTGTGATTTTTGCCGGAAAGTCAGTGCTTGAGTTGCAAATTTCTGGTTGGTTATCGAGTACCTACGTTGATTGGCTTCCCACATTAAATTGGTTGGGGATTTTTCCAACGTTCGAATCAACCTTATTGCAACTACTGTTCATTTTTATACCGTTTGCAGCCTATTGGATTTATAAAACCAAAAACCAAGTCAGTAAATTTGAGGGGGTAGAAAGCCTGTAGACAGTCGCTTAGTTTGGAATTAAAAAGATATATTTTTAGATTTTTTGAAAAATTAAAGTACGACCTTAGATGAACCTATAGATTTAAAAAGGAACCACAATGAATGAAATAGAACTCTACTATTTAACAAATTTGATACGTACTTATGCCGTTGGTTTGTGCCTGGGAGTGTCATCAATTGCGATGACGAATTACTTTTGTATGGTGGCTAAAGGAAGTACTGAGCCCGCAGAAAACCGAATGATGCATATCGTTTATACCGTGTTAAGAGTAGGGATGGTTCTCGCTGTGCTAACTGAAGCGACAACACTTATGTATTACTATCACGTCGATAACTTTATTTATTGGACGGATAACCCTGAGTTACTCATGCGCGCGACTATTTTCTGTGTGATTGTTGTGAATGCGTTTGCGATGCAGCACCGTAAAATTACCATGTGGTTAGGGCCAGTTTTCGCGGGCGGCTCTTGGTACGCCTATTTCTTCTTTAGTGTTTGGATTGAAACCGAAAGTACTTATAGCACACTCTTATTTGGCTACATTGCTTGGTTGGGTTTCATGTTTATATTATTGGGCACGCTTCGACTTTATCTAACACGGGATCAGCGTCATCGCATTGGTGATGGCTCAGACTCGGTCAATACTGCTGTGGCTAATTAGGGATTATTTAGGTGAGAAGTAGAAAGGTGAAAAGAAGCAAGATGGATACAAATAATGCTAATCAAAGCCGCTCAATCGTATTAAAAGTAGGCTTTGTTGTACTCGCGATATCCTTGTGTGCATTAGGCGTGCAGGCTTATCAAACAGTTTGGGCGCCTTACAGTGCTTATGAAGACCCTGATGTAATGGGCTACCTTGATAAGGAGAACCCGAAGAGCCTTACGGGGGGCGATAATACCCATTTCCATGCCAGTAGTGGTGAAGCGTTTGCACAAGAAATTCCAAACATGGGCTGGGGTTATTCTGCTGCGTTTGATCGGGGGGATGGCTTTTTTGAACGGCCATTACAGCCAGCAAAACCGCCAGGACACCTGACAGATAATGATGGCTTAGGTCCTCATTATAGTGCAACCTTCTGTGAAGGTTGTCATGCCGCCGATGGCCGGGGTAAGCCACCCAAAAATGAGCACGAACGAATCGAGGAAGGATTTGTTCGGGTTTCGATTCCAGGTAAAGGGCCACATGGTGCATCGCTTTCTCCACCAGGTTATGGGTCACAGTTAAGTGATCAGGCTGTTGGAGGTGTTAAACCTGAAGCGCATGTTCGCGTAAAATGGCTTGAAGCTGAAACAGGCGTTATGGAAGGCGGTGAAGTATATAGCCTTCGAAAACCTGAATTTATCATAAAGAATCTAGCATATGGACCACTACCTGAAAACACCATGTATGAGATGCGCCTAGGGCCTCAAGTATTTGGTTTGGGGTTGCTAGAGGCGATCACAGAGGAAGATCTACTTGCCTGGTCAGACCCTGATGATATAGACGGCGATGGGATTTCTGGTCGAACCAATACTGTTTGGGATATCGAACGCGGGGGAGAAGCGATAGGGCGATTTGGTTGGAAAGCCAACTCTTTCGATGTGCGACAGCAATCGGCCGAAGCGGCGTATTTTGATTTGGGAATGAATAACCCCTTGTTCTTTTATCGTTATGATGATCAGCAAAAAGATCATAAAGCTCGGCAAAACTGCGAGCCTGAACAACTAGATTGTTTGCAAGCCCAGCAAAATGACGACTTTGAGATGACGCCCGCACAACTGACCGATGTGACTACTTACCTTCAAACGTTAGGTGTTGTGTATCGCAGAGATGTAAAGAACCCTGTTGCCCTCAAAGGCGAAGAATTGTTTGCCGATGCGGGTTGTATTGCTTGCCATAAAATGAATATCACAACGGGTGAATCTGAAATTCCACGCCTAGAAAACCAGTTAATTCACCCTTATACCGATTTGTTACTTCACGACATGGGGGAAGGGCTAAGTGGCCGACCAGACTTTGATGCAAGTCGAACGGAGTGGCGAACTCAGCCATTATGGGGGATAGGTATGATTGAGCAGGTAAATGGCCATACTAACTTCTTACACGATGGTCGTGCCAGAAATATACAGGAAGCTATTCTTTGGCATGGTGGCGAGGCGGAAAAATCAAAGCAGGTGTATGCGAATTTATCAAAAGAGGATAGAGCGTCAATTCTTAAGTTTTTAAATACTCTCTAGTATTTTGAAATTAATTTTAAAATAAATAACCCTTTCTTGTTCTTCCTTCGTTTATAGCTTCTGAGAATGTTTAGAAACCTACAAACGAAGGAAGTTTATATGAAAACTCTTATAAGTTTAGAAAAAAAAATATTGCTAGCGGTAATGCTGTCTGTTCTAGTCGCTTGTGTGTCAAACCATGACGTGAAAGAAAGCCAAAAAATTACTAATGTACCTATAAAAAGTCAGTCAGAAGAAATAGTAGAGAAAAAAATAAAAAAAGAATCTCATCATGAATTATTTAATGCTGTTGTTATAAATGAAACAGAGTCTGATTTTGATGCCTCCGTTCAGATCGCTTCTGCCCCTGAAAGCTTATCAAACCGACAAATCAAAACAGCCAAAATGAAAGTAATAGGGGGTATGCCATCACCTATGAGTGTCCGTCATATTGCTGCTACTGATAGAGTTACTAATTACTATCAAGATCATGAACGTGAAAAATATGCGTCTATTGATCAAAATTCGGTAAAGCAGGCATCGATAAATCCTGTATCTACGTTTAGCATTGATGTCGACACAGGTAGTTATACCAATATAAGACGCATGTTGACGCAAGGTGCTCTTCCACCTAAAAATGCCGTCCGTATCGAAGAAATGATTAATTATTTTGACTATGGATATGACGCGCCTAATGAAAAGAGTGTCCCCTTTAGTATCCATACCGAGTTGGCTTTGTCGCCATGGTCTAAAGATCATGCTCTGTTGCGAATTGGATTGAAAGGTTATGAGCCCGCTAAGCAAGATCGACCTGCATCAAATTTAGTGTTTTTGTTGGATGTATCCGGTTCTATGAACTCTCCTGACAAATTACCCTTACTTAAGAAGTCTCTTATTTTACTCAGTAAGCAACTCGACTCAAACGATAAAGTTGCAATAGTAGTTTATGCCGGTGCATCAGGCGTTGTGCTTGAGCCAACAGATGGAAATCAAACGTTTGAAATAGAACAAGCACTAGAAAATCTTTCTGCCGGCGGCTCTACCAATGGCCAGGCAGGAATACAATTAGCTTATCAATTAGCGAAGAAGTGTTATGACCCCGCAGGTATAAATCGCGTTATATTAGCAACAGACGGGGATTTTAATGTAGGCACTCGTGATGTGGATGCTTTAAAGGAATTAATTGAACGTAAAAGAGAGGAAGGCATATCTCTAACGACGCTAGGGTTTGGAACGGGCAACTACAATGACCATTTAATGGAGCAACTAGCAGATGTAGGTAATGGTAATTATGCATATATCGATACATTTAAAGAAGCTCGTAAAGTATTAGTAGAAGAACTTTCGGCTACTTTAATGACGATTGCAAAGGATGTGAAAATTCAAGTTGAATTTAACCCGGGTATCGTTAAAGAGTATCGATTGCTAGGTTATGAGAATAGGGTGCTTGCGCGTGAAGATTTTAATAATGATAAAGTTGATGCAGGTGAAGTGGGTGCTGGTCATACGGTGACTGCGCTGTATGAAATAGTGCTTCAAGATAGTAAGGGCAAAAGAATCGATCCTTTGCGTTATCAAAACGAAGGTTCACCAGAGGTTAACAATAACGATAGGATATCTAACGAGCTCGCTTTTGTTAAATTCAGATATAAAGCGTTAAATTCAAGTAAAAGTAAGCTTATTTCTAGAGCCATAAAAAGAACAAAGCCTATTGAATCTTTTGAAAATGCTTCAGAGGATTTTAGGTTTTCTGCGACGGTGGCGCATTTTGGTGAATCTTTGAGACATAGTAAATATGTTGCGAACATGGATTATGAAACCATGATTCAGCATGCATTAAATTCGAAAGGTTCTGATCCTTTTGGTTATCGAAGTGAATTTGTGCAACTTATAAGGTTAGCATCGAATCTTTAGCTTATTTAACTTGACCAGACATAGGCCTTGGTTAGACCATAGGCCTTAGTTAAAACATAGTGTTTGGTTTGTATTACTACGCTCATTTAATAGGTCCGAATAGACGTTAATATGGAACATTCAAGTACATCCGATGAAGCGCTCATGCTTGCCTACGCACAGGACGATGTAGCGTCTTTTGATGCCTTGTATCAACGACATAAAGACCCACTTTTTCGTTATGTGATAAGGCAGGTAACCGATAAGGAGCTAGCTCACGACCTATATCAAGAGTGCTGGAGTAGAATTATTAAATCAGCGGCTTCTTACACGCAAGGTGCGAAGTGGACTACTTGGGCTTATCGCATTGCTCACAACCTAGTTGTTGACCATTATCGAAGCTTCAAACCTGTTGAGGTAGCGGTAGACCTTGAATCAAATTCATATTCACCTGATCGTGCTCATGACCAGACTATATTGTCGGAACAGCTTAACCATTGCATGTCGAAGCTTCCCGCAGTCCAGCTTGAAGTGTTTATTCTTAATCAAGAAACCGATCTAACATTGAAAATGATTTCTCAAGTCGTCTACTCCTCGCATGAAGCGGTAAAAACACGCCTTAGATATGCCAAGTCTAGCTTACAAACATGCTTAGCGAAGTTTGGCCTATTCAAGTCACAGGGGTCACCTGATTCTTTGCCTGACTCAGGGGAACGCACATGAACAATAACGAATCAGAAGATGATTTACTAAATCAGCTATATTTGCAATCCGCAAATGAAAAACCACCAAAGGACTTAGATCAAAAAATCCTGCAAGAGGCTAGGGCTCATCATCACGTTAGTCACTTTGCCGGCACATTCAAGTGGCAACGGGGCTTATCAGTCGCTGCAGTAATGGTTTTATCTATTTATATATTCTTTGATGTCAGTAATGATCACAGTTCGATTCTTGAAACTGAGATGTTTATACCAAAGAACGAAACTACCAGCCCATCACCTGCTATGGGGGAAGTACAAAACTTACAAAGAAAACTAGCCCCCAAAAAAGCTAAACTAAAACAACAAAAGAAGATGGTTAAAGAGGCAGCCAAAACAGAAGGTGTTCAATATTTAGCTGATGACATTAGTGGAATAGACTCTGATATACAGGAATCAACTCAAAGTGATATGGCTGAGCAAAGAATGTTTTCTGCACCTGCAATTCCAGAAACAAAAAGTGTTGATTTAAGTGTTGAAATAGCTAGTTCAAGCTCTGAATCAGAATTACATGAAGTTAATGCAGCAGAAAAAATAATTAAACAAATTCAGCTCTTGTTGGCTAATGGAAAGCTGGAAGAAGCGAAGGAACTTTATAACAAGTTTAAACAGCTGTTTCCTAACTATCCGGTTCCCATTTTAATAGAGAAATCTTTTCAAAAGGCAAAGACGATTCCATATAAAGAAGCGCCCCATAAATAAATTTATAGGTGGCTCTATGTCGATGTCACGATCAATGAGCCATCAATTCTAAGTGTTTTGAATCCACAGCACCGAGCAGACGCTGAATGACCTTGTGTACTTTAGGGTTACTCAGCCAGATTGAAAGTTGAGATAATTATCGAAAATGAGGGCAAGCACTACGGTGAGTATCAGAGCAGTTACCTTTTTTATGTTCAAACTTCTACTACCTCAATTCAATTAATTGCGTCACCAGAGTCTTAGAATCCTAGTGCGGACACTCAACTTAATTTTTTACATTAACCTCAATTATTGTATGGCACAATGTACTTTATAAAACTAATAGTAGGTGTAGGCGTTAGCTGCTTTAGACTATTTTAAACACTACGAAAAACATTTAATCCTCTTGAGTAATAAATCGATATCATGGCGAGAAAAATATTAAGTTTGAAAGTGAAAAAAAATAAAGATTCCAAACAAATAGATGTGGTGGCCAAGGATGTGTCTCATGACGACCCACAAAAGCGTTTTTTAAATGGCGTAGCTATCAATCCTTCTCAGTGCATTCGCCTCGAATTAGGTTCTCAGCAACTTACCACGCGAGCGATTGATTTGATCACGCCAATCGGAATGGGGCAGCGAGGTTTGATAGTTGCTCCACCAGGCTCAGGGAAAACGACCATTTTAAAACATATTTGCCAGGCGGTGGGGGAAGCTTATCCCGAGATAAAGCTTTATGCTTTACTCATTGATGAGCGACCGGAAGAAGTGACTGATTTTAAGCGTAGTGTGCCGGCACAAGTATATGCATCATCCTCGGACGAAAGCTATGATCAACACATACTAGTGGCCAATGACCTTCTTAATACCGCCATCCAGGAGGCTGGCGAAGGTCACAATGTAATGATTGTCATTGACTCTCTCACAAGGCTCACACGAGTACATAATGCAGGGCGAAAGAGCAGCGGTCGTACCATGTCGGGCGGGATTGACGCAAGAGCCATGGAAATACCACGAAAACTGTTTGGTGCAGCTAGAAAGATTGAAAATGGAGGGTCACTTACCATACTAGCGACCATACTCGTTGATACCGGAAGCCAGATGGACCAGGTGATATTTGAGGAGTTCAAAGGCACGGGGAATATGGAAATCGTTTTATCACGAGAGGCTGCGAGTCTACGAATTTTTCCCGCGCTGGATATTGCTAAAAGTAGCACGCGTCGTGAGGAGCTTCTTCTAAATTCGAAAGATCTCGAAAGTGTAAGAGTTTTGCGGAGGGCTCTTAGCAACCTTAAACCTGTAGATGGCGCTAGGAAACTTGTTGAGTTACTTGAGAAATACCCAACGAATGTAGAGCTATTGAACATTAAAAACGAAAGTAAAATACCCAAAACCTGACGATTAGCAAAAACTAGAATAGGTTGTTGGCAAAATTATTAGCTAAGACTTCTCTAGTTTTGAAATAACTTCAGCTTTTATGTCTTTAATTGGGCGCACATGGTTTAAAGGGTTGATCTGGGGCGCGATATAACAAACTGCTTTATACATACTACCTAAAGCCGACAGCAAATGTTCTTCCGCTTTGGCTAGTTCATTTTCAGCGGTCGCCATTCTCTGCTCAGTAGACATGAAGCGGCCCTCTTGCGCGACTTCTTCTTCAACCTTTAACAGCACTTTTTGGATTCGTTCAAAGGCCTGTTCTTGCGCTAGACGTATTTCATGACGAGCAGGTTCCATAACCGCATCCAAGTAGCCAGAAATTGTTTTAACCAACATACGAAAGCCTCTCTTTTAAAATAATCCATCCATTAGAGCTTTGAGCCAATCTCCTTTGGGCTGCGCTTCATTATAACGTCAATAGACGCAAACTCTAAACTGTTAATCCCCCTGTTCCACACCAAGCCACGCTACGTTGAGTTTTCTGGGCTACAGGACAATTTGGCCAAGTGCCAAAGTTGGATGATTAGGAATTAAGCGATCCTCTTTGATTCCCCAAATTCTGAGTTAAATGAGCTTTTGGAAAAACATGAGAAAGGGTGATGCCTAAGCAAGAGCCGACGCTTTGAAGTTCATTTTGCTGGCAATATAATGGGTTATAACTAGGGATGCCGAATGTTCGATTTTGTGCAGCAACGAACGTTATTTGCGATATCTCAGAAGTTAGCTCTCGACCTAAAGCATGCATTTTTAGGGTAATAAAAAACCGCTAGTTTGTGAAAAAGAGCGCTACCTTTTAGAACACCATAAAGCCCATAGGTTGATAGCCAAAGCGTTAAAATTTGAAGCCCATAAAACCTATAGCTTTGGGCCGCAAAGCGATACTTTTTGTTTTCTCTAAAATCGGAGCTACATTATCTTTACGTGAAGAGCAGCTAATGTAGGCTTCGGAGTTAAAGCACTCCTTATTAGGGGTTTAATAAACCGCTCGCTATGGGTCACAAAGCGAACCTTTTTACCAGACAGTTAATGCGACGAGCAGTGTCAAATCTTACCATTTATGAAAAGAAGGATCAGTGAATCGAATAGATTGCCTGCGTCTTACTTCGAGCTATTCGAGACGCCCACATAGAAAAATATTTAGTTACTAACGCTTAAGGAAGTTCTATCTTTTGAATTTGTTTTAGCTCTCGTTCGATTAAAAAACGGTTGGCTCCAAGGATAGACGGCACGTCTCTAGATTGCCTTATTAGTGCTACTATTATGATTTGACCTGCTTGAATTGGTAGATAAATGACGTAGTGTTCTCGTATTGGCCAGACAAGTAATTCTTCATTGTTTGTTATTTCAGAGCTTCTTGTAAGTGCAAAATGACTCTCGGCAATTTTAGTGGCTCCATCATGCAGGTTTTCAAAATATTGTTTTGTAGCCGATTTCCCCCAGCGTTTTAGAGACCAAGCCCGAGCCTCTCTGAAATCTAATTCGGCGGTTTTCGTTAATATATAAGGGCGTTTTGGCATAAAGACTTAGTCTTCTTCTAGAATATCTAAAATCGATTTATCTGAAAATCGTGCTTGCTTTACATCACTTATGCCTCTTAGCACATGCGAAATAACACCCTGTTCTGCCATATCTTTACGAATCAAGTCACGAAGATACTCGCTCGGTGTTGAATATAAACCTGTATCTCCAGTTCTATTGTCAACATACATTCGCAACTCATCCGTCAGCGAAAGATTTAAACTGCTCGCCATGGCTAAACCCTCATTCGACTAAATAGTAAATCATTATAATATTATGGCATATAATGTCGATTATCGACAATTAAAGTGTTTTTGCTAACAACGCTAAATTAGTATGTGTCCTAATCGTCGCTATTCTTGCCTCTTCAGATTGAAAGGTGGAGGGTTAGCAGAATAGGCCTGGGTCTTGCTTCGAGCTATTCAGGACGCTGAAGTATGTATTATTAAAGGCTGATTCTGATCCAAATTTGCCTCTGATAGTGTGTCGCGATTTGTCGGAAATAGTTTGCTAAATATGGCAAGTAAGTCGGCATTTAGACGTTCGACTGCCATGGTTAGACTAGGCTAATTTAGCCAAGTTGAGCACTTAGGAAGCTAGTGATAATGAGCAAAAACCAATCCTTTTAGATTCGCTAAAAACCACTGGTTATGAGTTATTAGCGCTCCCTTTTAGAATGTCAGAAAACCGCGACCAAAAGCTGAAAGCGATACTTTTTCGAAACCTAGAAATGATTTACTTCAAAGGCTCAAATTCACACAAGGACTAAACCGCTATCGAGGCAGTAAACCCAGAAATTATTGTCGAGCATTCAATACATGGTTTGGGTTTGGCATGTTCAATGACTTTGATCTGGGCGGGAATGAACTCAAGTTGCTCGCTTTTATCTTCACCCATTTGATGTAGTTCATGATCACACTCACTTGCGCCTTTAAAATTAATAGGCGAGCTTATATATTTTTCGTTACGTGTATTTGGCGAGACGTTTACGAAATTATTGTGGTGCCCACCCTATAACCGGGCTTTGCACAGCATCATTACAAAAAGATCAGAGCCGAACGCTTTAATAGAAATTCTGAAGAGTTCATAGAATATATGACGAGTTGATTGTATAAACAATACACTTGGGTCGATCGAGGTCGCACACCTAGCATGAATTTTTTTGCGTTATTAATAATAGTGCAACGCTGTCTAACTAAGTATTACCTGGAGCTCTAGTGCTCTTTACAAATACGAATAGAATTTTAGTATTTACTAGGCAATGCCCAGTTGGCGGTATTGCAGTGTTTTTCTAGAAAGTCCATAAAAATTCGTACTTTGGGAGGAAGGTGCTCACGATGAGGATAGACTGCATAGATGCCCCTTGGCGCCAATTCATAATCTTCGAGTATCGGGATAAGCTTACCAGTGCGCACCTCTTCATGAACGATCGTTTCCACTAAAGCGGAAATACCTAACCCTTGTTTCGCCGCCTCAATAACAGCATCTACTGAGTTGGTTTTAAGGTTGCTATTTATCTGATGCTCTACTTGTTGTGAGGTGCTTTTATGCTGGAATGAGCCAACAATAGGTGCTGATAGGATTGACAGGCTTATCCATTGGTGTTCAGACAAATCCATTGGTGTCTTCGGTGTACCATGTTTGGCCAAATATTCGGAAGAAGCAAAAACAACAACAGGTGTATCACAGAGTTTTTTGGCGATTAAGTTTGAATCAGGCAATTGCCCAATTCGTATGGTTAAGTCTATGCCTTCCTCAACCATATTCACAATCTTGTCATCTAGTTGTAGGTCTATCTTTAGCAATGGATACAGGCTACGTAATTCCTTGACTACCGGAATAAGAAGAGCTTTGGCAAATGGAACAGGGCTTGATACACGCAGAGTGCCTGTGGGTTGATTTTGATATTGTCGTAGTTCATTAAGAGCGACATCAGCCCGATTAACAATTTGCACACAATGACGATAATAAATCTCCCCAGCTTCGGTCAGGCTTAACTTGCGAGTAGAGCGGTTCAGTAACCGAACACCAACCTCCTGCTCTAATAAACGGACCTGCTTACTCACTGCTGACTTAGCAACCCCTATTCGACGTGCTGCTTCAGAAAAGCTTTGAGCTTGGACTACTTTAGTAAAGATACCTACCCGTTTAAGTTCTACCATTCTTATTGCCTTCATTTAAATAATCGTACACTTTAAGAGAACAGTATTATGCAATATATCTATCTAGTAAAGTTTTTAGGGACAGGTACACTTGTTTCAATCCGGTAAGCAGATTAAATCTAACTACCAAACAGAGCAAGATATCACCATAAGTAGACTGAAAGCAGGAGTAAGTTGATGAGTCATGAATACCTTTCGTAACTAATTTCATTAGTTAATTTTTTAATAACGAAACAAAACCTTTTAACGGAGCCAAAGTTATGCAATTTAGAAATCAATTAAAAACTCAAAAAAATGTAACCTCTAAAATAAAAAAACTTGGTTTAGCTTTAACAGTCACTGCCGCAATCCCCTACCTCGGTGCATGTTCTGATAATCACGATAATCACGATGACTATCGTGATTATAGCGAGATTATTCTTGGAGGAAGCACATTTGCTGAAGGAATCGTAAGTGCTCCTGACGGTACTAAATACATCGGCGGATTAGGAGATGGCACCATTTATAAAGCAGAGCGTTACTCAACAGAATCAACAGCTCTATTTGAAAACCCTGTCGAAGGTCGATCTATCGTTGGGTTAGAAGTTAGCCAAGACGGAAGCTTACTATTTGCATGTGACACCGATACCGCCGAAGCTATTACTCCTAACGTGTTAGTTATCAATGTAGAAGACGGTACTCTACTGGCAGAACATGCTCTAGGTGATATTGGATTCTGTAACGATCTTACCGTTAGTGACAACGATTTATTCGTCACAGACAGCTTCCAACAAGCCGTATTTAGAATTCCAGGGGATGCCTTAATTGAATCCAATTCCGCAGAAGTATTCTTTAGCGATCCAGTGGAGTGGGTCGTGAATGAAGCTGATGAAGGTTTCGGTGCTTTTGGTCCAAATGGTATAGAAGCAATAAACGGTAAACTTTACGTAACCCTCTATAGCGTCGGTGAACTTTGGGAAATTGATATTGAAATGGGGACTGGTACAGAATTGGAACTAGACGGTACATTAGGCTATCCCGATGGCTTATTTATGGAATCTAACAACAGTTTACTAGCCATCGCGAACAATGACGTTACTAGAATTGATCTAGCTCAATCTCCCGCTAGAGTTGAACAACTAGGATTGTTTAACGCTACTGACTCACTGACTACTCTCACAGTAATGGACGGGTTCGTATTTCTACCAGTAAGCCAATTTGAGCACATCTTCCCACAAATCTCTCCGGCAGAAGGTGATGAATTGGAATCACCCCACTACGTAAAAGTCATTAAACTACCTTAGACTAATCATTAAATTTCGTTGCTCAAAAGTGCCAAGGAAGGCATTCAACTAACGATTTGAGATATACTAAATTGTAAAAGTCGGCACTCGACCTGACTTATTGAAGCACAGGTTTCGACTAGAGCTTACGTATAACGTATTAAAACTTAGTCGGCAATGCGCTTTGGTTTAAATCATGTGTTGCATCGACCGATTGAAACCACAGTACTTTTAAGTCAAAGGCGTATTGTCTAGCTAGATCAAATTCTGAATTTAAAGCTGTAAGTTCGAGTTCAAGTCGATACAACTAAATCAAGTTTTTCATTTTCCCTCTCTTTCTAAATACATTGATAACACGGATAAATGAAAAAGTAACTTATTAATATTTTAGGGGGGATTCATTGTGAAAATTTAAATTATAGTATTTTTTCTTTCAATATTCAGTATTAACACTTTTCATGCGGAGACGCCAAAATTGGGGTAACTGAGTGTCAATGATTCTTGGGCTGTCAAATATTTTTACATAGTAAAAAAAGGTTTAATCGTTCCATAAAAATTACGTTCTCAGTAAATAATAATGAACTATAATTACGCTTGTCTACTGAAGGAAACTTGTCTCAATTGCTATCGTTTATGGGGGCAATAGCTGGAAAGGGTAATCAGAAATTAGTTGGATACTCTTAAATCGTAATTCGAGTGAACTAAAATTTCATATAAATCAGGGGTGAGGTTATGTATAAAAACGTTTTAGTTGTATTGGCAAGTATGGTTTTGTTTGTGTTTCCAGTTGCATCTTTCTCTCAAACAGACTTTTCTTTGAAAGGCAAGACGGTCAGTTTTTGCGGTGACAACTCAGAATGGGCTCCTTTTCATTTTTATGAACGAGGTGATGATGGAAAGAGAACTGATGAAATTGTCGGATTCGATATCGATTTACTCAGAGATATCCTCAAAGAAAACGGTATCAATTCACATTTCAGCCTGTTGCCCTGGAAACGTTGTTTGGATTATGTGAAAAAGAATGAAAACTTTCAGGTTGTTCTTAGTGCTACGGCCAACTCCGAAAGGGAAAGGGATTATCTGATTTCATCAGCATATTATACTAATACTCCGTCTTATTTTTATGTAAAAAATAAATTCCCTACTGCACCGTTGGTTCAGAAATCGTCTGACCTAGCAGAATACAGATTATGTGGGCGTTTTGGTTATAATTATGCAAATTTCGGTTTGGAGAATGCTAAGATCGATCAAGGAGCGAAAAATTTCTCTGTGTTGAGAAAAAAAGTACTCAAAAATCATTGTGATTTTTTTTTAGCTAGATTTGAAACTCTTGCAGCGCAAGCTTTGACCGGAAAGGATCTACTGTCTGACGGAAAGCTGGGATATGCTCCGCTTCAAGATGTTAAACCGGAGCCTTTTGTACTTTTGATTTCAAAAGAATATAAGCATGCCGAAGAATTGAAAAAGATCATCAAAGCTGGGGTTGCTGAACGATATCGATTAGGCAGGTTAGATAAAATGCTGAAACAATATATTCCAGATGCATTTATTAAATTGCCCGAGTAGAGTTTTTCATAATGGAGGGTGGGGAATAAATTCGGAATTTTTGATCTTTAACTAATATTTTCAACAACGGCTTAATCTGAACAAAGATTATTGTTTGGAGAATCTTTGTTATGTGCTTTCTATCTGTGTTGGAACGTGCATAATGTAGACAGTTATGTCAACTTCGATACGATACATTATCCTGACGCCACAACAGTCGGCTAATGATTGGTTTCTCGAATCTAACGATAGAAAAATTCAGGCCTTTATCTGACAGGGAGAATAGCGACATGTGATTCAATTTATCTTATTTATAGGCAATATCGGGTGTATAATTCAAATTATTGAAAACTAACTCTTGGTATTCTTTCGGAATGTTCCCTTTCCCGTAAAGCTCCTCCAGCAGCTTGAGGTAGCTACCATTCTTAACGATCTGGTCAAGTCCGGTATGGTAGTGTTTCATAATTTCGTCGGCTTGATGGAACCCTTTATTAAGAATAAGAGAAAATTTTGTAATACTGATCGGTTTTTCAAGATAGCTAAACTCATGCAGTTTTTCCGGATAATATTCTAAAATCACATTTGTTGCTGAGAAATAAAATAAAGGCGCTAAGCTAGCTCTTTTCAAAACCAATTTTCTGATATGTGCATCGGCGTTACTGGCAAAATCGATATCCAAACCTGCATCAACAAGCTTTTGAGTTAACAGGGAGCCTAACGGCACTGAAATTTTATATCCTTTTAAATCCGAAAACTGATTCCACTTAATTTTCTTTTTCATGTTCGGCTTAAAATACCAAAATTGAAAGCGCCCGATTTGGAATGGCTTTCCGATAAGCAATTTTTCTTTTTTAGCATAGGCGAGCGCTAAAGATTCAACACCGTAAATACCTGCTACTTGGTTGTTTCCTATATAATGTTTCCCCAACCTTTTCAAAGGAACGTGAATGATATCGACTTGAATGTCGGAAGCTTCGAATATCTTTTGAATGATGATATCGGTGCTTCCTTTGTTATCCTCCTGCAGATAGGGTGGGTAGATACCCGCATAAATAGAATATTGTTTTTGATCACTAGCCAAGACCGAAGGAGTCAGCATGATAAAAGAAACGATAACCAATGAAGCTCGAATAAAAAGATTATTTTTCATTTCTTCCTCTCCTTCTACAAATTGAACGAGTTCCTTACAGCCTTCTTAATATAACCAATTCACTTAACGATCATGGCCATACGATATTGCATAAATATCAAATATGATTATGCCTTTTCGTCCGAGCTAATCAGAGTTTAGTCGTCTCTGGAAGTTAGCGCTAGTTATGCTTTGCTGAATGAACATTCTGAGTGCGTAATGATTTCTTCGAATTTTGGACAACCTAGAAAACCTTAAAGCAACGTTATTGAATGCCATTCAATAAGAGCATAAATTAGACGACCTAAGAGATGGTAAATAGTAAGCAAAAACGTCTGTCTTATTAGTGACTTATATGTACTCTATGGCTACTGAATCATTGTCCTTAATCAATTCAAACATATTCTGCTCTACCCAGCGGTCGAAAGAACATATTTTTTCTCTTAACTCCTTTCCGGTTGAAGTGAGTTCATACTCTACGTGGGGCGGAATTGTTCCCATATCTATTCGTTTAACTAGATTTAAATCTTCGAGTCCGCGTAGAGTTTGGGTTAGCATTTTCTGAGAGACACCATCAATTTTTCGTAATAGTTCTCCGTTTCTCCATCGACGTTCTGAAAGTGCGTCGACCACCAATAGGTTCCATTTTCCCGTCAACGTGCCCAGCAGATATCGTGCAGGACATTTAGCATTAAAAACGTTTGGTGTTGCTTTGGAAAGATCGCTCGGTAATTGATACATGATTTATATCTCTTCTTAATAGTTACCCAAATGTGCGTACTATTATTATAGTAACCCGCGAAATAAAATCAATCCTGCGTAATGAGCACATCAATAAATTAATTTTCTAGGCATAAATATAATGCAGAACAATAAGTTACTTCTGCAATAAGGTGATTTTCACGCATCGCTATTATAGGTACTAAAAGGTGCGTACTATTATTTTAGTTTCCAATAAAATATGATCTATTTCGTACCCAGTCTGAATTAAGAGCAATGCGATTTAGTACTAAATGATTAAACATTTTTTCTATACCGTGCAGTCATTTTTTATAGTTCAAGGCTAATAAGAGCTAACTATGAGTAACTGACTTAACGAAGAAATACACACGGAAACGGTACTGTATCGTTTGACTAGATTCGGTTCAGGCTACGTAGTACTCATCAACCAAACCAAATTTTAAGGAGCTATCTTATGGGCTTACAAACTCGATTAGACACGTTAAAGAAAGAATTCACTGCTAATGTTCCTAGTGAAGCATTAGCCGTAATGAACCAAGAGACTGAAAAATTAATTGCCTCAGATATTGTTTCTAAAGCGGTAAAAGTAGGTGAAATACTACCTAATGGACAACTAACTGCGGTGAGTGGCGAGCAGGTCAATGTAGATCAATTGTTAGATGGTAAACCTCTTGTTATTAGTTTTTACCGAGGTGGCTGGTGTCCGTATTGTGTTTTGGAATTAAAAGCGCTCGAATCCGTTGCTGATGAAATAAGAGCATTGGGGGCAAATATCATTGCCATGACGCCAGAGTCTGTTTCACACGTTAAAGAAACCAAGCAAAAGAACGGCGTCACTTTTGATGTTTTTTCAGATGAGGGTAGTCATTTTGCCAAAGAATTGGGTTTGGTATTTACGCTGCCGAAATCACTGCAAGAAATATATTTAAAGTTTGATATCGATGTTGAAAAACATAATGGTGAATCTAAATTTGAGTTGCCAATTCCTACAACCTTAATCATTAAGCCGAATAGGGAGATTGTTTATATTTATGCTGACGGTGATTATACCAAAAGGTCAGAACCCGATACGCTCTTAGATATATTAAAAACAATCTAAATATAGCTGCTCGTACGGGCCTCATTGAAGAGGCCCGTTCAAGGTGTAAAGAAGTCTAAAACTGATTTCGAGTTTGTTCCGAGTACGAACGAATAATGCCTAAGCAGGCCATTTCCTGAAATAACCTGCGCTCGATTTGCTATTTTTTGGCATTTAAGGGCTAGCGGTCGGAATAATAGTTGCTATTAAAGTCAAGCTACATGACGGAGATATATACATGATAAAAGTAAGTATTTTATACCCAAGAGGAGACGGTAGTCACTTTGATATTGAGTATTATTGTTCGAAGCATATGCCGACCGTTAAAGAGTGGTTTGGCGATACCTGTAAAGGCGTGGCCGCTGAAGAAGCAATTTCATCGAAAAATAAAGTCGGTCAACAACCCTTTCATGCAATCGGACATCTTTATTTTGACACTCTCGATCAGTTTAACCAGGCATTTTCTGAAAATGCAGAAAACATCATGAAGGACGTTCCGAATTACACCAATGTTCAACCTGTTATACAGATAGGTGAAGTCAAAATAGCATAACGAATAGGTGCAGTAGGACAAGTCTCGGCTATCACCTAAACATTGGCTTTTTACAAAATGATTGGAATTATATGAGTATAGATAAAACAGCAAAGTCAGTGTTGATAAACCCAATTATAGCAAGAGATGTAAAAGAGTTGCATAGAGCAGCCACTCCCCTTGAGCTTTTCTATGATTTGATTTACGTCGTCGCTATCGCAAGTCTTGCTGTTGAACTTCATCATGCTCTATCTGGGCTGCATCATGTTGGTTATTCGATATGGATGTATATTTTCATATTTTTCTTAATCTGGTGGCCTTGGAATAGTTACACCTGGTTTGCTTCTGGCTACGACACTGATGATGCTCAGTTCCGCTTAGCTTCCTTTGCGCAAATGACCGGTGTCATCATTATTGCAGTAGGAGTAGAACCCGCTTTTTCAAATAACAACTTTTTAACGATGATGATCGGCTACGTCATTATGCGTATACCGTACATTCTTATGTGGCTTAAGGTTGCACATGATGATGAATACTTTCGACCAGTTGCCCTGCGTTATGCTTTAGGTGGGTTAATCGTTCAGCTTACGTGGACACTCTCTGTTTTGTATTTCCCACATTGGTACTTGTTTATCGGGCTGGTATTGCTGGAAGTACTGGTTCCATTCCTAGCTGAACATTCTAAGGATAAAGGGGAAAATACCAATTATCATTTTGGTCACATAGAAGAACGCCTGGGATTAATGACAATTATTGTATTGGGTGAATCTATTCTTGCAATTGATTATACCTTCGAGAAGGTTGTAGAGCACTTTTCTAGTGACCTGATTTCTTTGGCGATTGGCTCTGTATTGATTTTGTTTTCAATGTGGTGGATATATTTTGATGACACCGTGGAAGATGAATTAGCTAGCCAGAAGAAAGCATTTATTTGGGCTTATGGTCATTTTTTTATTTATGTGTTTGCGACAGCGGTTGGTGTATTAATCAGTGTAAATGTCGATGTACTAACGCACAGTGCCAAAATTGATGAGTATATCGCAATAAACGGTTTGGCTTTAGCCATCATCGGATATCTGGTTTCAGTTTGGTTATGTCATGATTATTTGGTAGAGAAGAAAGGCATCATGTTGTACGAGTTGTTAATTTTGGCTGTATCCGTACTTGTCATAGCCTTGTTTTTTCAAAGTATTTTATTGATAGGAGTTGCCTTTGCTTCCTTAAATATCATTCGCGTTACTATGCGCCACAAAGCATGTTTATTAGAGCGCTAGAATCTTTTGGTTAATTGAAATGAATGTACTTGAGTAAATTCACAAAGTGTATTGTGCAGTCGCAACATTATAGACATAGAAAACACATAAGAGCTCGGTAAGGAAGAAAATCATGAAAACACTCATTGCTTTAGCGTTTGGATTAAACTTGGCGATTACCACTATTAGCTTTGCCCACCAAACTCACCCCGTCGGTGAAATACAATACCTGCAAATCCAAATCACCAACTCACTCTCGATGCTGAGTAGTAAAGGCGGCAACATCATCGTCAGTCACGGTGAAGACGGCCTATTGATTGTTGATAACGGTTACGCTGATTTAGCAGCCGATTTAAAAACATCCCTCAGTAATATCGACCACGACCAAACCTTAAAATACATCATTAATACCCACTGGCATTTCGACCATACCGGCGCCAATGATGAACTGGGAAAAACCACCACCATCGTCGCTCACGATAATGTGCGCAAACACTTGGCCAGTAAATCTGCCATCCCTCTGTTTGACTACAAAGCAGAAGCGCACCCCAAACATGCACTCCCCACTCTTACATACCCACAAGCGATGCGCGTGCACTTTAACGGTGAGGAGTTACAGTTAGAACATTTTGCCAATAGTCATACCGATGGCGACACGGTGGTATTTTTTAAAAATGCCAACTTAGTGCATATGGGGGATTTGATGTTTTATCCTAGTTTTCCTTTTGTGGACATTCACAACGGTGGCAATGCCATTAACTACGCCAATAGCATTAAACGTATTAACGAGCGCATTAATGAGGAGGCAATAGTCATTCCAGGCCATGGATCTATTACCGATAAGCAAGGCCTTAGTAAATTCCAAAATATGCTGGAGTCTACGATTGCAGAAGTCAAAGCCATGAAGGAGAAAGGTCTTAATTTAACTGCAGCCCAGGAACAGGGGTTGGATGAAAAATGGCAGGATTGGGGTAAAGGGTTTATTGATGAGAAAAATTGGATTAGTTTTATTTATCAAAGCTTGTAATTCATCTCTTGTCATTCATGTGTAGGCGGTCTGGGGAAAATAAGATGTAGTAAAGGGCTGGTATCCTTAACGCTCGGAGGGGAGGTTCCCCCCCCCCAATTATATGACTTTAAGCGATACATGAGCACATTAAGTGTTAGTGTCTTTCATTTACTATCCATAATTCTCGCTCTGGCGATATAGCCGGTATCCACGCCAAACCAGGATTCGTGCTTCGGTTAGTGATAGTATATATGTCGAAACGAACCACCGTTTTGTACATCTTTGCAGTAGAAAGGCGGTTTCTGATTGATATCAAAGTCGACCAACTGATTCGCCATGACACCGGTTTCTGCAATCAAAACTGTCTGCTTCTTATCCATCGCCATACCATAAGGCTTGCTATTCTCGCAGCTGGGCAGCCGCCATTCTTTAAATGCTTTGGTAACAGGAGAATAACGGCCTAGGTAAACCGGACTCGATACTCGTAAGGTGCCTGTTGGTTGGGTTTGATTTTGCCGCTACTCATTGAGGGTGATTTCGGCACGATTAACAACTTGCTCTCAGTGGCGGTAATAGATTTCACCGGCCTCTGTGAGGCTTAACTTGCGGGTGGAGCGGTTGAGTAAGCGTACGCCAACTTCTTGCTCCAATAAGCTGATTTCTTTACTCACCGCCGACTTGGCGACTCCGAGTCTACGCGCCGCTTCGGAAAAGCTCTGAGCTTGTACCACCTTTGTAAATACACCAACTCGTTTCAGTTCATCCACCGTATTGCTTTTCTACTCCTATCTCAATCGTTCTCTTTTAGAGAACGGTGTTGTACAAAAAGACCATCTAGCAAATATTATGGAAACTGCCATACTTACTTTCAACTTAGCGAGTAGATGAAATCTACATACTCATACACCAAGAGACACATAATCAAGATCTATTCATACCCACAGATAGAGCTTGCAAATACTGGAGAGACAATGAGTCGTGAATACCTGTTTACCAAAGTGGATTTAGGTGCAGGCCTGACCTTAAACAATCGTCTGATTATGGCACCAATGACCCGCAGCATGGCAAACGATGCTTTAGTAGCAACAGAAGCTATGGCTGACTATTATGCCCGCCGCTCAGATATCGGTTTGATCATTACCGAAGCTACACTCGTATCGAAAGATGCTCAAGGGTACCCGAATACGCCAGGCCTGTTTACCGAAGCGCAAGTGGGAGGCTGGAAGAACGTCACACAACGGGTGCACAAAAACGGCGGCAAGATATTTGCCCAGCTGTGGCATACCGGTCGGGTGTCGCACTCCTTCTTTCATGGTACACAGCCTATAGCCCCTTCTGCCATTGGCATTGAAGGTACGGTACCGCGCTCCCGTGATTTAATCTATGGGGAGCCTCGCGCTATGATCGCTAATGACTTTGAGAAAGTTATTGCTGACTTTGCCTTGGCCGCTGAAAATGCCAAAAAAGCAGGGTTTGATGGTGTTGAAATACATGCAGCCAATGGCTACTTGATCGATCAGTTTTTACACTATGCCGCTAACCAGCGTACCGATGAATGGGGTGGCACGCCAGAAAATATGTCCCGTTTTTTACTCGCGTTAATCGCAGCAGTGAAACAACAAATTCAACATGTCGGTGTGCGTCTTTCACCGGCAGCGCAATTTAATATGCAACACGACCTCCGTGATGTGGCGGTATTTGATTATCTGTTGCCAAAGCTCAATGCCCTGGAGCTCAGTTACGTGCACTCAGGCGTTGCCATGGCTAAAGACGATCACATCGATTATCTACACGGTACAGTAACGCAATATATTCGCCGCCATTACCACGGCACGGTGATTGCCAGTGGAGGATACTCCCCTGATTCCGCAGGAAAAACTGTGGTACGTGGTGATGCTGATTTGATTGCCATTGGTCGTCCTATTATTGCAAATCCAGATTATGTCGAGAAAGTGCGTACGCAAAAACCTTTAGTTCAGTATGACGAAAACATGTTGCTGGAATTGATGTAACGATCAACTCAGGTTTCGTGCAGAGAGTTTAACTGAAAGTGAACTGTCCTTCGTTGAAGGATGAATAGAAAACCAATGGCATTTAATATGCGATGGAGATATCAATGTTAAGTAAAAAAAGTGTAACTGCGGCAATAGTGGGTATTTTCTCAATGTTGCTTATGATGAATAGTGCTGCTGCACAAGAGCATGTTTGGAAGGCCGCTGATGGTGTCTACCGATATGGCCCAGGCGACGGATATTACTCGATGTTTGTAGTAACCGAAGAAGGGGTTATTGCCATTGAGCCCGCCAATGTGAAACATTCGCAGGGAATGTTGGAAGCCATTAAGAGTGTGACCGATAAGCCGGTTCGTTTTTTACTGCACAGTCATAACCATTGGGATCATAGCAAGGGTGGGCAAGCTTTTCGTGATCAAGGAGCAAAAATTGTTGCCCATAAGGAAGCTTATGAATGGATGGAAGCAAACCCGCACCCCGACCTAGCGCTGCCAGATGAAGTCTGGTCTGGCAAACGTAAGGATATTGTCTTGGGCGGTAGAACCATTGAGTTACATTATATGGGTATGAGCCATGGCCTAGGTATGACGGTCTTTCTGATGCCTAAGGAAAAAGTCGCTTACATTGCAGACATTGTGACACCTAATCGCGTTGGCTTTAGTATTATGCCGGATTTCAATATATCGGAGTGGACACGCACGCTAGTAGAAGTTGAAAAAATGGATTTCCAAAAGGCTATCTACTCACATACTCATGGGAAAGAGCCTTTTGGTTCTATGAAAGATGTGACGTTGACGCGTGAATTCATTCAAGATTTACAGACGGCTATCGTTGATGAATTTAAAAAAGGCACACCGTTCGGCTTAATCCCAAGCACAGTAAAGCTTGATAAGTATAAGCATTGGGCAATGTACAAAGAATGGTTACCCCTGAATGCCTGGAGAGTGATGGTGGATATGGATATGGGGCCTTTCCCATGGCGTCCCGAGCACACTCACGAATAAGACGTAGGCGTCCACTTGTAAGTGCAGTTGACTGGCTAGCTCGGTCAACCTCATTTAACTATTAGGTAAATAGCCAAAATCAGTAACTTGCCTTTCGCCTTAGAGCGGAAGGGGGAAAAGTGATTATTTATTGGGCTGCCGCAAAAGACCTTAACAAGAAATAAATATACATCTCAATTGCCAGAGGAAATAACTCTCTGCGATTTAAAAAAACATGGAGGATACGATAATGCTAGAGGCTGTACTTGTTTTAAATCTGATCTGGTTTTCGATGGCATTTAATGTGTTTGCTATTCGACACAAGGTGTTTGCCAAACTGGTAGTACCACGTGATCAGCGGGATACGCCGGTATTCAACATATTGGCTGAGTCTGGTCGCTTTCTAGGGGGGATGATTGTGAAAAAGATGCTGTAGAAAGCATAATTAAAACTGTGCTGGCTAATACCATCAATACTTTTTTTATCATAACCTTAATTCCTTATTTATATTATTTTAGAAAAAATATAACGTACTTGTTTATGAACGCCGCAATTTTAAATTGCTCTGCGTTAATTTATCCAATTAGGTTAGACGGTTTCTACGTTTGAAGCTAAGAACAAAAAAGAGCACTGTAAAGACCTCCAGTAATGATCTTTACAGTGCGAACCTTCGCTAATTTTAAGCGAATAAATTTCAGTCTAGCTCCTTCAAGTTCTCCTATTAGATTTTTTATTGTTATTAATAACAATATTAATAACTCTGGCTTATTTCGCCTTATCACAACATCAACATCTAAGCTTCGTATCGCTGGAATTCATTAGCTTTATCTATAAACAGTTTAGTCATAAGAAATGTATGTTGGTTTAGCTCACCTTTCAACCTTGAAACTATTATGGGCTAAAGTTATATTGTCGATAATATGCAATATTGGAACTTCTCTGTTTCTCTGAGGAAACTATGGAAATACAGCTCATTCATTACTTCGTTAAAATTGTTAAATGCGGAAGCTTTACCAAAGCAGCGGAATTACTAAAGGTACCTAAATCAACCCTGAGCAAAGCAGTAACAAAGCTTGAGAGGGAAACTGGCACAAAGCTGCTCATTCGTTCAACTAGAAAACAAACACTTACTTCAGCGGGAAGGGATTTTTACGAGGCATGCCTGGATCCAATTCAAACAATCGAAGATGCTGAAAAGTCCCTATACGGGCTGGATAGTATCATTTCAGGCACAATAAAAATAACGGTTCCTGAAGACTTTGAAATATTCTTATTATCTTCATGCATTCAAACATTATGTGAGAATTACCCAGATCTAAAAATTATTATAAAGAGCACTAACGACGTGGTTGACCTAGTTGGAGAAGGTTTTGACTTCGCAGTAAGAATTGGTCCACTAGAAGAAAGTAATTTAAGAGTTAGGACTATCGGTCATATCAAACTCGCCACTGTAGTATCAAAACAATATTTTGAAAGAATTGAGCTAGATAGCCCTAGTGACTTAACAAATGTACGATGCATTGGCCTCATCTCAAATAAACCATACCAAGTTTTGACATTAACGAAGGACGAGAAAACGGAAACGATTAAAACCCAGCTAACAGTTGAGACCAATCAGATTACGAGTGTCTATAAACTAACTCTGTCAGGTGCGGGCGTCTCTGTTCTGCCCACATTTTTATGCCAAGAAGACATTGATACCGGAAAGTTAGTAAAGGTTTTACAAGAATGGGAATATATGAAAGTTCCTGTATCTTTGGTTTCCCCGCTATCAACCATTAACTCAGTTCGTTTAAAGGTAATAAGTGATGAAATTATCAACGCATTAAGAGGTGCGTTAAGTTGAAAATACTTTGGTTCGAGCAGCTCATAACTGAGCAGCTATAAAAAATGCTCATTAATTAGTCGCTTACCCTCCTAACCTAAAAATAGGCTAATTTAGGTTGTCCATCAAATTGGGGTAAGACCACTTAGACCAGTAGAGTTCGAAAAAGTATTTTGAGAAACCAGAGATTTTATAGTTTTCTAGGGCCTCACCACTTTACAATAAACTGAAATACTGTAGTTTGACCTTTTTAGCTTACATTATGTCTTTTATTGACTAGATCATGTTAGACCTAACTTTTATAGTTTATGTTCCTCTGTGTGGAATTGAAAACATGAAAGATAGCAATTCAGAAGCAATAATAGATTTACTAAGTAAAGGTTGGTTAACACACGATGCTATGTGGGTGACGGCAGTATATCATGAATGTGGGCCTGAGATAGCAAGTAAATTAAATACCCGGGCAATTCAATTGATGACGCCTATTGAGGTGAAACGATTTCAAAAGGTATTAAATCTTCCAAAGGTAGATACCTTCGAAAAACTTCAGAAATTTATTACCGGAGCTTTTTCTATTGTGTCCGGGGACTTTACGGAATTCCAGATTAGCTATCCCTGTCATAACATATTGCACTGGCAGACGGCACAATGCTTTGCTTATGATGGCATTAAAAAAATGGGCATGATTGAACAGTATCAATGTGGAATTATTGAAAGGATTGAAGGTTGGCTGAAGAGCTTGAATATTGAGTATGAAATTCTTCCAAAAATCAAAGGTTGCAATATGCATAATATTGGGGACTGCAAATTGAATATTCAGTTTTTCTTTGATGAGTAGATATATGAATTTTAAGGGGGGTAATGCCGAATATCGTTAAGAGACGTGTTCACAGCCAAACCGGCTTGATTATCTTGATTCTGATAATTTTTATAAGAAAATGGCGACAGATCTATTTAATTGCCGCTTTGCCCACCTAACCAGACACTAGATTTAAAAATTTATTAGACTGTTAAGTCGACTTGAACAAATAACACACTTAGGCTTCGAAGTCCGCTCATGGCAAACATGCCTCTTGGTGACACCTTTGAGCCAGCTAAAGATGTTTATTTTAGTGACTTGAACCGATTGAAAGCGGAACTATTCCTTAGCTAGTTTGTGATCTCCCAAGATGCTGCACAATAAAATCAACACAGTGTTTTATTTTGGGTATTTTATACTTCGCCTGTTGATATAGAATAAATACATCTAGGCTCTGGTTTTGCCGATTAGATATAGGCATTTCAAATGGGACTTCCACGAGCTCTCCCGAATTCAAGTACTCTTCTATCCACCATAACGGATAAAGTGATAGTCCTTCGTGAGCGACCGTCGCTGCTAGTAATGCCTCACCACTATTGCACAATAATACAGGATTAATTTCGATTTTTTGCCACGCCTCATTCTTAAAGCACCACCATGAAAACCTCTCAAAGTTGGCGCTAAATTGCAGTGTAGGGCAGGATTTAAGGTCTTCAACGGATAACACTGATTTGTCATATTGGATTTGCAAGTTCCGCAATAAGCTTGGAGTCGCTACCAGCTTAAAATCAGCATGAGAAAGCTGCTTAGCCACCACTCTTTCTTCTGGTACATTGCCCGCTCTCACAGCAATATCTGCGGCATCCTTACCTAGTACGGTTAAATCATCAGTGAAATCAAGGTCTAACGTTACGCTAGGATATAGCTTCCTGAATTTTTGTAGAATAGGCGCTAGTACTTTTTCGCCATAGCTAGGCATGGCACTGATCCTAATTTTCCCCTCCATTGCGTTCATGCGTTGCGATAGCAGCTCATCGGCATCTTGCAGCTTTTGTAACACCTCCTCAATGAGTTCGTCAATGTCATTAACTTAAGGATCAGCAAAGCCTTTTGTAAGCCATTGGGTATTTGTTTGGCCGGTTCCTTTTATCTTTAATCCTCTGACAAGATCGACCAGGTCGATATGCATTCAGTGATGTTGCGATTGCTTCTATTAAGAGCTTGCTCAGGTCACTGCGAGCTACTCTCATCAGAAACCTAACAATGTTATCTTTAAGCTGACACAGCGCATGAGTAAAATTAACTTTGTATTTACTTTTACGGGTTTTACAGCGCTCCACTGTTAATACTTTGGCTTCAGATATTGCAACCGCAGCAATATTTTTTGACAACGTTTTAGCATGAATATCCTGCAACACAGCCTCAACAGATTTTCCAGAAAAGTTTTCTATATTGAGTCGACTTTTCATGATTTTATAATCTTCTTCAACACTCCATCGCTGATGATATAAATCGCTAAAAATACTGTACGGGTAGTCTTTGTTGCTAAACAGAGAGGACATTAAAATTTCAGTTTCACCCGTTGTTAGCGTGATTTTAATCAATCGTAATTTAATGGGGGCTGTAGGCAAACCATCTTTTTTACAGCGACGCAGTGACTTCTCTACACATCGGAATTCCACTACAGCATCACGTTTGCCAGACTTTACGAACGCCTTGATTTCGTTCGATGAATCTACAACAGCTCGTGCACAAAAATTGATACCAAGCTGCATATGAACTTTAAAAAACCAGACTGCAGGGTAGCCCCGGTCATAAAGAATTAAATCTTTATCATTGGATTGTTCCAAGTGCTGCAATGCCATATTTCGTTCGCCAGTTGAGTGAGAATTAACTTGTAAGTCAACCGTAAGCTGGTTCTTAATGTCATACAACTGAGACATACGAATAGCAGGCCTTATCGAGTGAGCACGAGCCTTACCAAAATGTGAATGTAGTTCTGGTGAAGACGGCAATTGAGTAACAGAACCATCGACTGCAAGCAATCTAAACCCTCGCCACCGCTGTACATTTCGGGATTGATAAAAAGTATGAATAAGGTTGGCATTTAGGTCTTTAAATGCGGTGTAGGAAAGTTTCTTTCTTGCCTTACAAAAAGCGGCTGCTGTCACGTTTGTAAGTGCAACGGGAGAATCATCAAGGACTTGAAAAAAACGACTTAATTCGCTTTGAATAGAGCCATTTACCATATTCAGCATAAAGCTGATTAATCGAGGAAAAGTAAGAGAGCGATCACGAGTAAAATCTTTTTCGGATTTACGGTGCTCAGCAAGAAATTCCGGTGAAAATATCTTGCTGGACATATTTTGTACAATTTGAATCGAAAATTGAACAGTTTTGAATGGTGTTTTTCGGTTTCATAACTTTAGCTCTTAAGTTCGTGATTCAACTGCCGCAAATAGTACACCTAAGTTGTTAATAAACATAATAATTCATTAAGTTAATGACATTGATGAGTTCGTAGTAGACACTCCCCAGTTCAGTGGTATTCACGCTGCGTGTGGTGCGCTGTAATAGCTCTACCCCTAATTCACTCTCTAAACCTTTGATGCTGCGTGAAATTGAGGATGCAGGTAGATCAAATTCTTTGGCCGCCAGGCTAAAGCTCTTAAGCTCAGCGGTACGCTTGTAATAACGTAAGGCTCGTAATTTGTCCATAATCACCTCTAAATTTGCTACATGGTGCCATTTATTTTACCTATTATTGTGAAAATCACAAAAATGATTTGTTTTGGCGGGTATTTTTCACCTTCTACTAGAGACGTATGATGGCTTTATTCCATTCAGCAACACAGCGTTGAACTTGCTCAATACTGACTATGGGGTTGAACCCTCAAGGTTAAATGTTGATGGAAATGAAACTGGCACCCTATGCGAAAACGCATAACAAATCGATACTCAAAATAGGAAATCATTATGTCTGCTTATATTATGGCTTTTGTTCGTACCAAAGACCTTGAAGGCTACAACCGCGAATATGCACCACTGGCCTTTCCTCTTGTGATGAAGCATGGCGGTCAGCCTGTGGCTATGACCGAAAATGTAGAAACATTAGAAGGGGCCGTTCCGGCAGGTCGTCTAGCTATCTTGGAGTTTCCATCGCTAGAGAATGCAAAGGCATTTTATGCCGACCCAGAGTACCAACCCTTGATCAAAGTACGCCAAAAGTATAGCGACAGCGATGCAGTGATATTTGACAAAGGGTTTGATCCTTCTGCCTTGTAGGGTACGCTGTTTTTCTTAGCGACGGCCTCATGTTGCGAGGTCGTCCATATCTATGTCATTCAAAGATGATTTGAACGGAGATACTAGCCCATTTTTTGCTCATCAATGTTCCATGGGGCAGAGTAACGTTTTATTGATATTAATGTCTGCTATAACCCCGTAAACAGAAATTGAATTTAAAGCTATGACTAAACAGTAAGCGAAGATTAAAATTGAAAATTTTAATCACCTGACGTCTGCTACTGGCACCTTTTAGTTGTTTTAACCTCTTAGCAAAAAGGAACGCTTTGTGCTGTGATTTCAATGGATGGTTGCAACACACTCATTAAATCTATCAGCCGGCGTTTCATAATCCAAGGTTTTTCTGGGTCTGGTGTTTAGTTGTCTAGCTATTTCATCAAGGTCCTCTTGCGAATGAACAGAGAGGTCCGTTCCTTTCGGGAGGTACTGTCTTAATAATCTATTAGTGTTCTCGTTACTACCTCTTTGCCAGGGACTTCTTGGGTCACAGAAGTAGATTTGTATGTCGGTGGCTAAGGTAAATTGTTGATGTGCTTTCATCTCAATGCCTCGATCCCAAGTCAATGATTTATAAAGCTCTCTCGGTAATGTCTGCGCTTGTTTAATTAGTGCATTGATAAACTCTTCGTTCTTCTTACTTTGCACTTTCACCAACACTACAAAGCGTGTTTGCCGCTCAACTAAAGTTGCAATGCAGCTATATTGACTCCCTTCGATCAAGTCTCCCTCCCAGTGTCCTGGCACTGCACGGTCTTCAACTTCTGCGGGTCTTTCCCTTATAGATACAGTGTTTGGAATACGTCCCAAGCCATCCCCTTTAAGAGAGGTTGATTTCGAACGCCTTATAGTTCGCTTAGATCGCAACAGCTGCACCAGCTCTTTCTTCAGTACACCACGGGCTTGTATGAATAGGCTTCTATAGATTGTTTCGTGTGACACGTTCATGGAATCATCATTGGGGTAAGTTTTCTTTAGCCATCCTGCTATTTGTTCAGGAGACCACTTTAATCTTAACTTCTTTTCAACGATGAGGGCTAGTTTAGGATATATAGCTAACTTACATAGCTTGGGCCTATGAGCATTCGACCATGCGGCTTTATCTGCCTTAGCAGCTCTGTAGTCAAGACGACCACCATTTTTATTAACTTCGCGGCTAATAGTTGATGGTGAGCGACCTAGTTGGAAAGCTATCTCTCGGATGGATAAATTGGAGACGATACCTCGAGATATTTCTTCACGTTCTTCAAGAGAAAGAGCAATTTTAGACCGTATTCGAGGAGCTGGTCTTATCCCTCCAGTTGGTGCAAACCTCTTATATATAGTTGAAGAAGGCCGATCAATTGATCGAGCAATGGACCTGAGAGAGTCCCCATTTTTGTATTTGTCCCAGAGTTCAGACACGAGCTCGGGAGTGTAGTTAAGATGCTTGCCCATAAAGTAACACTCCTATTCTTATTAAATAAAAATAGCGTGTTGCAGCGACTAATTGAAATCACAGCTCTTAGCCAGCGGTATTTCGATGTCCCCATAAGGAGTGCTAATGCTCAGAAGCCTCCATTAACTGCACTTTACGTAAAGCTAATTTAGCTCAGATTCTAGAGAAGACAACAGGTATCGCTTTGCGCCCCAAAGCTATGGGTTTTCTGAAGCTCTAATAACTCTTAGCTAGCGGTCTCCCGACACTCATAAATGGCTGCTTTTTCTCACTTTCCTTAGTTCACTGAATGCTCAAATTAGCTGAATAACCCTAATTTGTATTTGGCTATCGAACGTCATGATTACGGATGTTTGAGTCAAAGCATGTTGATATATCGAGTCAAAACCTAATTCCAAAGTTGTAATATCCGGTTCGAGCAGACACATCCACAACCTACAAAATAGTACTTAAGCCCTAAGTAAGTGACATTCGAAAAACTGCTCTCATATCTTATCAGTAGCCCCCTGGAAATCCATATAGGTTTATAACCTTAGCGGCTTTAACCTAATTATTACGGCTGTAATATCTTATTACTTAATTTGATTGGATCAGACCTGTAATACGAGCTACTCTCATTACATGGATGTATTCAGAAAACTATCAATAAAATATAAACTAATTTTCGTTGTGGTACTGACTGCTGCGATTGGTTTAACGCTGGCAAGTAGTGCCTCCGTCTCTTATGATCATATTATGCAAAAGCAAGCCTTGGCCGAAGAAATGCAAATTCTTAGTCAGGTTGTGGCATTGCGTAGTGCTGCAGCGCTGAGTTTTGGTGATCAAAAGAATGCATTAGCAAATCTCAATACATTGAAGGTGAGTAGTTCTGTGCGTTTTGCTTGTATGTATGATGCGGATGGCAAAACATTTGTAAAAGTGGGGCAAGGAGAATTACCTTACGAATGCCCGACTTCATTAATGGCTGACGGTGAATATTTTGAACAAGATTATCTCGATGTATTTCAATCGGTTATACGAAATAATGAGGTTATAGGGCAGGTAGTTATCAGATCAGGGCTGGAGCAACTAAATGATCGACTACAGCAACAGTTAATTGTGAGTGTTGTGGTACTTATTATTTCATTATGCATTGCTTTTGCTCTAACGGCTCGAATGCAACGACAGATCTATAAACCCATTATTCAATTGGGTAAGGTGGCTGCTCAGGTAAGCAACAATAATAACTATGCCATTCGCGCATCGGTTGAAAATGATGATGAATTTGGAAAAACCGTTAAAGCATTCAATGACATGCTCCATGAAATTGAACAAGATAAAAAAGATTTATTAGAGCTAGCCTATTATGATCCGCTTACACACCTTCCTAATCGGCGCATGTTCTCGGAAAAAATTAAGTTAGCATTGGAAAATGTCACGAGGAATAAAAACAGTAAAGTCGCTTTGATATTTATGGATGTTGATAAGTTTAAACAAATCAACGATACCTTAGGGCATGACATCGGCGATATTTTTCTTATAGAATTTTCTAAACGTTTGCAAGCTGCCTTGCCAGACACCGCAACAGCATTCAGGCTGGGCGGGGATGAATTTACGGTAATTCAAAATGACGTGCTTGAGAAGGCTGACATCATAAAAACTGCAGAGGCGATTTATAAAGAGATTGCTCCTGAATTACAGGTGGCAGGTCTAAACTTAACCATGTCAGCAAGCTTAGGTATTGTCATGTCGGATGGAAATGACACGCCAATTACGATGATGAAAAATGCAGATATTGCATTGTATCGTGCTAAGGATGCTGGACGCGGAAACTATCAGTTTTTTTCATAAAAGCTACTCATTATCTTCCAGCTTAAAAGCATACCGGAATGACTAATTTTGATAAAGCGCATCGGAATGACTTATTTTTGTAACACACTGGAATAACCAGAGTTTTCACCAAACAGTGATCGTGCAAAACTTTTTATTTAGTGTTGATTATTCTTGCGAGGCTGAGTAGGTCTGAATCTATTAATAGCCCATTTTTTATTGCTTTCGAAAGGTTTATTTCAAATTTGTTTTGATCTTGAGTTCTTAAAATATTAACGATGCCTCCTTTATCTGTGAAACCTTTTACGCTGCCAATACTTAACACAAACAAGTGATTCATATTCTTAAATAGTTGTTCGATGACCTCTAGATGCTCTGTTCCGACAAAGAGGATATGACAGCCGGGTTCTATCTCTTCAGAGTCTGATGTACGAACTACTTTCAAATTTCTATCTCTGATTCTAGTTCCATCCACCGCATCAAGAAAACCACCAAATGGCACGCTACCGTATAGACACAATCTCAATGGACTATTTAAATTCTTAAAAGCATCGACAGGCCACTCAACGAAATTGGCAAAGTTATAAAGAAAGAGTGCCTTCACATGAAACTCTTTGGCTTGTTGTGGGCTGCTTTTAGTGGTCGCGTTCAAAGAACCACTGCTTATTGAAAGCAAAACAGCAAACAAAAGCAAAATTAAAAACCGAATTCGGTATAGGTGCCGGTAAAGATGTTTGTAATAACAAGGCTGAAAGCGTAAAGATAAATGGTTGAGAATATACATGTTGGGTTGCTCCTTTAAAAGCTAAGGCTAAGGTGAGCATAGATGACAGGCCGTTTTCGGTCGATGTTTGGTTGGCCACTTATTTTATGATCTAGCGGGTGGCCTGCTGTGATATTGGCCTTTACTATGTTTTTATAGGCGACTTTTAGACCAAGGCCTGTGCTCTGAAATTTCGCTGATATATCCGTATTTTGTTTCTGTTCACCATAACTATAGTCAAAGAATAGAAAAGGCTGCAATGAGATTGCGTTCTGGTGCTTGTTAAAATCAACAGACCAGCCGATAGCTTGCTCAAGTGAAATCGCATAGGCGTTATTGCCACTGAAAATACCGGGTTCAAAGCCTCGGTTGGCCGTTGAACCCGTGGTTGTGAATTGCTCGGAAGAGGGGAGGTTTTTGCTTGAGTATTGTCCTGTGGCTGACATGCTAAAAGGATGCTTTGAAGAAAGCGCTGAAATCCATTGTGGGGTCATAAAATCATAGGAAATTTTAGCCAGCCAAAATTTGGAAGCTAGCGCCTTATTATTTGTGCTAGTGATGCGGTTAATAGAGGGTTGTAATGTCAAAATATGTTGGCTGTTTGTCTGCCATGGCCTTAGGAAATGCAATTGATAAGAGGCAGAAAGTGTTGTGTAATCGACCTCTTCATTTAAAAAATCGGGAAATACTTCGCTGGTGACCGTCGATTGCTTGGTTGATAACGACAGACGTCGGTTATGAATGAGTTGGGTGTTTTTTTTATGCTCTGGAATATTCGTCCAAGTGGCTGTTAGGGAGCTTAGGTCTCCGGCTAATCCTAGGTCTGAAAATTGCCCGGTTACGGCAAAGTCACTTCTTAAAATTGATAGTTCGAGCTGATTCGTTGAGTTGAGTGGGCGGCTATACCCCAGACTACCGAAAAAATTATCCGGTTTGTTTGTGGTCAGAATTTTCGCCCTTAGTTGACCGGATAAACTCAGAGGATTATTTATAATGTGAGAATACATTAAACGGTTTATACCTGTTTGGCTTACGCCTTTGTTATCGATGACAAGCTGAGATACATGTTGTGTTTCTTTCATTACTCTAACGTTTAGACGTGCTTCACCTTGGTTTGAACCGACTGAAAAGAAGCTAAATATTTTTAGTCCCGGTTTTTCGTTGAGTGACGTTACGATTTTTTTTATGTCAGGCTCATATATAACTTGCCCCATAAGGTCGGCAAAGGGCGCTGTAAGTTGCTCAGTGCTGTATATTTCGTTGCTGTAAATATCTATGTCTGTCAGGGTGCCTTTTAGCACGTGTATGGTAAGTGTTGAATCGACGATCTCTTGGGGAATGACATAGGATTGATTAAAGGTCAGACCTTTTTCCCGGTAGGCAAGTGTTAGGGCATCCGCAATTTTATTAATATCACTGATGCTGAGTAGCTCATTCATATGGCTATAAACCTGGTTAACTCGAGTATGAAGGAACTCATTGGTAATACCGTATTCAGGGTAGAGGGAATCGCCCTGTAATTGAATACGATTGATTTTAATCAGGCCATTTTTCATTTCATTTGGTTTGGTCGTAGTTTGATTCTGAATAGCGGTGTCCGAGTTAGCTTGGCTTTTTTGAGGTGTAGGTTGACTCGTGTAATCAAGTTGAATTAATGGCTTTTTTTGCGCGATGATTTGTTTAGCTTGTACACCCAAGCTAAGCGATAAACAGGCAACACAACAAGCACCCCGTAAGATAATGCATAGCAGGTGAGAGGTGTACTTACAAAGGGTCGTTAAGATATTCAATGATCGTCCTATTTCTGTTTTTTTAATTTGACCATTATTCTGGCAGTTCGCCACCTAGTAGTAGTCTGCTTAAATAGTTTTTAATTGCCTGGTACTTACTGCAATCTGTTTCGTTGCTGCCAGTATCAGCGTTACAATCGGGCATAATTGTATCGATTGAAACCTTTGTAGGTGGTGTTAGTTCAATCTCAATGGTGGTATTTGAATTTGGCGCAGTACTATCCGTTTGGGAGTCGGCAACAATACTGTCCACCTCGGTGATCCGTTCTGACAGTTCAGGGGACGTGGTTAAGGTAAGAAACACCTTGCCGTTTCCTTCGGTGATCGCAACAGCATTGACGAGTCCTTGGTTATTGACCGTATTTGCTTTAATTGCATCACTGTAAAAAAGATCCAAGAAAATATTGCCATTGAAAGACACGATATCACCGCTGTTATAAATTAGATTGCCGGAGGGAGAAATTTCGGTCTCTAAAGGCTGGGTAAGCTGAACGCCTAACAAACCATCATCACTGGTCGAGATAATCACTTCACTTGCAGTGGATAGATGAATATCGCCGCTGGAGCTTAATAAGGAGCCGCTGTTGTCGATGAATTGTCCCGCAATATAAATTCCACTGCTACCTTTCGTTTGAATATCACCCAGATTGGTGATGCCACCCTGGGTCTGGTTGTGATCTGTTAGCGTGAAGTTGCCTTGACTAAAATCTTCGATGGTCGTTTCCATATCTGAGGCTAAGAAACCTCCTACATCAATCGAGGCGTTTTCGCCAATCAAAATTCCAGCGCTATTAAGCAGTAGTACTTGACCGTTTGCGTTAATTTTCCCAAATATCTGACTGGGTAGACCAGAAAAATCTCTATTCAGCACAATAGATGAGCCATTAGGTTGGACGAAGTTAACTTTTTCTGTGCTGGTTACATTGAATGATTGCCAGTCAATCGCGAGACGGTTTGAATTTTGAGTGATTGTTGTTTGTTCTAAGACGGTGGAAATTTCCCCGTTTCCATGGGTGATGTTACCTCCGGTGGGGCCGGCTTTAGCGCTCGAAAACACAGACAAAGCAAATAATGAAAGCAAAACTAAGGTTAGGTGATCGATGCTTCCACCGCCTCCAATTGTTTTCTGCGCTTCATTTTTGATGGGGAGCGATACATTGCTTGTCGCGGTTTCAGCGGGTTCAGACTGTGTATCCTGTTCCTCTATGGCACTGTCATCTGACTGGCCACTGGGAATTACCCCTATTGGAAGCATACTGCCGGAACCGATCCCCGTTAGATGCCGGATTGCTCCGTTAGGTAAGTGGTCGGCATCATTGTCACTGCCGTCGGTTATTTGTAGCTGTAAGCAATGATGCCCTGTTGAAAGGCCCTGAGTGTATTGATTGTCTCCCGGAGCTGGGCAGATTCCAGCTAATCCTTGTGCGGATGAGTAGTTATCTTTGTTGTTGGTAAGGAAGAACGACCATAGAGAAGAGCTGGGCTCAAATTTAAGTAAAACTGGGTCGATAGGAAGAGGGTGATGTAGTGGTATGACAATACGGCTAGCGCTAGCCGTTTCAGGTAAATTAAGTATTTCGAAGTCAAAAATATTATGTGTATCATCAATTGATGGTGGGGTTGAGGGTGTGCCTAGTGTTATTGGTTGACCAGACTCAACGGTTTCTTCAATTTGGCGACTGGTAATATTTGCAACTTGATTATTACTTAGGGAAGCAATTTTACCTAGGCGGGCAAATTGGCCGTTCTGGGTTTGGAGGAAATAGCGTGTTGCATCACCTAATGCCGAATGGAGGTATTCTTCTTTGCCAGTATGGGCATTAAACATATCATAAGCATTCGATACGCCATCTTTATCGGTATCAGCATTCTGACTGGCTTTTATGTTAAAGGAATAATCTATCAATGACGTTAACTCTTTATCATTTAAGTGGCGGGATACACTCAGTTGTATCGTATGAATGCCAGGTTCCAAGCCACTAATCAGGACAGTGCGGGCGGTGGGATAGGCATCTGTAAGATTAGACTGATTGGTAAGCAGTCCTGATAGGTCCCATGTGAGAATCGGCGGTGGCGCTTGGACTCCTGCTATATTTCCTTGTATTTTAACAGTGCCACTATCAAGATATTCGACATCAATCCACAGCGAAGGTTTTGAGGCTCTGAAAGCATCACTGCCTAGAGAAATTTCAATAATGTCTGTCGTGCCGTCAAGGTCTCTATCGGTGCTGGTTGTCGCTTCATTAGTATTGCCATAGAGATAGAGCTCGACTGCATCGGTAATGCCGTCATGATCAACATCACCGTTTTCTGCTAGGTTGATATCCGAGGCAGGGTCAAAGCGATCAGTGATCACTGAAAGTTCAAAAATGTCAGGTAGGTCGTCATTATCTCTGTCATTTATTACGGTGTCGCCACCGTCATTGGTCGTGCCAGTTAAGAAGGCCTCAATGGCGTTGTTAACGCCATCGTCGTCAGTATCTGGTTCATTCGCTAATAAGGGGTTACTCGCCAATCGAACTTCAAGTGTATCAGCGTAACCGTCGCCATCGTAATCACTTGATAGACTGATGTCAGTGATAGAGAGTGCTTGTAAGTAAGCTTCTACAGCGTTGCTTAAGCCATTAGAGTTATCATCGGATAACCCATCATTAGTGGGATGATTTGCATTGAAAACATTCGCAAGCTCTGTAATTAGTTCGGTAACATCAGGTAGGCCATCTAAGTCAGTATCGGTAGATAGCTCTGAGTCAAATGCACCCCCAAGGTCAGCTAAAAAATATTCGATCGCATTAGATACGCCGTCGTTGTCGTCGTCTAGATGGCCATCTGCCACTGGGCTGTTAAGTGATAAATAGTTGCTACCTAGAATAAATTCAGCATAGTCGGGTAAGTGGTCACCATCGGTATCGGTATTAATTGCTGTTTCTTGGGCACCGCCATTTTCTTTTAAGTCTGCTTCAATGAGATCGGAAATACCATCGTTGTCTGAATCTTCAAATAATATTGTCGTGGTAGACGATTCATTGTTTCCAGCAAGGTCGGTGGCGGTGACGGTAAGTATCTCTTCATCGGCTTGCACAGTCGTGATGGCGCAGTGATAACTCCCAGTTAAGCTGTCTGCTGTTGTGGTGCAAAGTGCCAAACCTTGGCTATCGAATACGGTAATCGTTGTGCCGGGAGGGGCTATGCCATTGACAAATTGCCCATCGCTTTCGTTTATTTGTACTACTCCATAAGCGATGAAACTAATGCTGGTTTGGCTACTGATTTCCTGACCATTTATGGTGCCCGTGATGGTCGTTGTTTCTACGTTTGAGTTGGTAGCGGATGCGGTATAATTGCCGTTATTATGGTCTGTTACACGACTAATACTGGCTGAGTTATTAACACTTAATATCAGGGTATCGCCACCTGATAATAAATGGTTTCCATTGGTATCTATTGCTTGAATGGTGATGACTGAGGTATCTGTTCCATTTCCCCGTAAAATATCCGGTGATGTAGAAAAAGAAGTCGTTGCGGCAGATGCTAATCCTGGTGTAAATGTAAGCTCTACGGTGTCCGTTATGGCTGTGGCGCTTATATTACCGCTGATCGTCACACTTTCTGCGACCGTGTTGCTTATGGTTGCGGTGTAGGTGCCGTCATTGTGGTCGTTGATGGTGCCTAATACCGCTGTTGCGCTGTTTTTTGCCAAGGTGAGCGTACCGGCGCTCCTAGTTATAATATTACCTTGGTCATCTTTCGCTTGAATGGTAAGGGTGGAGGTTGCGCCTCCGTCAGTTGTGACTGAGGCGAGTGAGGCCGAGATCGTGGTATTGGCCCCTGAGACTCTGCTTGGGGTAAAGTTAATCGTTTGATTGCCGGAGCTAATGGTATTGCCTGCAATCGTGCCGCTGATGATGACACTTTCTGCGACGTTATTGTTGATGGTGGCGGTATAGGTACCATCATTATTATCTGTTACAGCACTCAATACCGCCGTCGCGCTATCTTCTGCCAAAGTGACCGTACCACCACTAGCGGTTAAATTGTTTCCTTGGGCATCTTTCGCTTGAATGGTAATGGTGGAGGTTGCACCGACGTTAGTTGTGACTGAAGTGGGTGAGGCCGATATCGTAGTATTGATCGCTGAGACCGAGCCAGGGGTAAAGTTAATCGTTTGATTGCCGGAGCTAATGTTATTACCGGCAATCGTGCCGCTGATGGTCACAGTTTCTGCGACGGTATTGCTAATGGTCGCCGTGTAGCTGCCGTCGTTGTGATTGATGACAGCGCTTAATATCGCTGTCGCGCTATTTTCTGCTAAGGTGACTATGCCGCCGCTGCTGGTCAGATTATTTCCTTGAGCATCTTTCGCTTGAATGGTAAGGGTGGAGGTTGCGCCGCCGTCAGTTGTGACTGAGGCCGGTGAGACCGAAATCGTGGTGATAGTCGATGAGGCGGGGCCGGGCAAAAATGTGACGGAGGTGGGTGATCCATTTGTGACTGATTCTTCAGGCGTCGTACCACCATCCTCATCTCTGTCTAGTGTTGCCGTGATGTTGACAATCCCAGTTAAAGTACTTTTTATTGTTGCAGAGGCGAGACCTGAAGCGTTGGTTGTTGTGGTAAAAGTAGTCTGGTTGTTACTGAACGAGGCGATACCAGAAGAGATAGTGAAGGTAAGGTCGACGTTGGATAAAGCGATATCATCGCCGTCTTCCTCGTTCAATTGAAGGGTAATATTACCGGTATCTATGCCATTGGCAGTTGCACTATTAACGGTGGCGGTGAGCAGACTACCTGAAACGCTTACACTGATGTCTTCATCAATGATTGTGTAGGTAAATGCATTTTGGGTCGTCGTGTCATCATTTGCATCACCAATGACAAAGTCTGTAATTGCGCCAATATCTAAGGTGATGATGCTGGTTTCATCATTTTCGGCAGACGTATCATCCAAAATTGAGAAGTTGATGAGCGATAGATTACTGGCAGGCTGACCATTATAAGTACCCGCAGGAATACTTAATGAAGGGTTTGAGTAGTCTGTTCCATTATTGGCTGTACCAGATAAATTTAAGGTTACTGCGGTGGTCGTTGGGATATAACCAAATACGGCGATGGCTGGTAAGTTGGCTCCGTTATCTTCATTGTCATTATTTGAAGCCAAAGTGAACTCAATCTTGTTGGTGATAATGGCAATAGTGAAATAGCTAGTACCAGCTGGAAAGGTGATATCAGAAAACGTAGTGGTATTCGTGTATTTTATCGCTGCGCTACCACTACTGAAATTACCGTCACTATCACTAAGTAGCACGTAACTTTGGCCGGTTGCTAAAGCGGGTAAAGTACTAAATTGCATATTAATGGCCCCCACTGAGGAGGTATTCTCTACTTTCCATTCCCTGACTGTTCGTTTATCGAATATTGTCGATAAGTCAGTTGTTTGAGTGCTTATAGTGCTACCGTTGTCATGTCCGAGAAGTAAGTAGTCCCCGTCACTCAGCGTGTCTGAATGAGAGCTATTGGCTGAGATGAAATCTGTGTCGGTTGAAATGACTAGTCCTGCGCTGTCGTTTACACCTCGTGAGATACGTTGGTCCAGGTCGCCAGTCAGGTCTTTTGCTAAACCAAATACGCCGAAATTGTATGTGCCATCTAAAGTATAAACCGCTGTTGCACTCGAATTAAGGTAGTTGTTGGTAAGAGTTTGACCGTACTTTATTGCTAGATAAGACTCCACCTGATGACGCTCTGTGGTTGATAATATAGTGTTGTAGAGGGCAACTTCTGCAATGCGGCCATCAAAGTCTTCATCAGTATCATCTCCTCCTACTGTAAAGCGGGTATCACCTCCATGTAATGATTCGCTAAAGACAGTGGGTATGTCCGAATTTTGGAAACCATTTAGATAATTATAAGCAGGTGAGGAGACAATACTAAAGTCAATGGCCCCTGAGTAGATAAGCGGCTCGTTATAACGCATCGGTTCGTTGATACTGAAATCACGATAATCGGGAAACGCAACGCCACTTGAATAAAATACTTGTCCAGATGGGTAGAACCCAATATGAGGGTAAGCCAAAAAGGTACCCATCCCGAGAAACTGATTAAATGCACCTGATGATTGGTCGGCTTCAGTGACGATAAAAAAAGTAATATCATCAGTCTGATTAGGCATAACACCACTGGCTTCGAGGAAGTCCTGATCACCATCCAACTCAATGCTTCGATGAAAATTCATTACACTGGATGCGGTGTTGAGAGAAGGTTGATTAAGCGTTGTGTTTTGGGTTACATGTTTAGTATTGCCACTTACGTCATCCCACTGAGTAATGGCAGAGGTGCCTGTAACGCCTTGGTCGGCATCAAGCCAAATTCTTAGATTATTACCTACACCGCCGGGCGCCGCTTGTGACATTTGGAATGAAAAAAGCGAAAAAAAGAGCCCTATAAAAAAGCGTAAGCAAATGCTCAGATACGTACTCAGAAATCACCTCAATTATACTGCGAATTTTTATTATTCAAATTGAGTAATAAATTATACATAAGTTTAAAGGCTGTATGTTGAAATATTGATGATTCAATAGGAGAAATGTTGATAAGGTGACATTTTGTTAGAATGTTATGTGCTTAAAACGAACATTAAAACTATAAGAAACGTTGAAATATGTCGAGGGGGATTTTTGTACAGAGTAATAACAATTGAAGGGTGATTAAGTATCGCCAATCGTATTCGTTAATGTCAGAGAGAATGTGAGGAGCAATCGTCACTGAGTAATACTATCAATCTTCAGTGGTTCACAAACAAATAATAGTTTCGTCTACTTATGGCTAGGTTTACCCGTATCAATACTTTTTTCAAGTAAGTATTGATACGGCCACCGTATGATTAGTGTTATATGTGATTATCAATTAGCTTGCTTGTAGCATGACAGGGTTTTCTTCGCGATCAAATATAGCGTATTGCGCGATGTTTTGGCCTGATACCACATCGTTAGTCATTTTATTTAAAAAGGGTTCAGCCTCTTCTTCTGTTGGGGCAAGGCCGTTTTGACCGGCTAGTCCAACAGCAAAAATAAAGTCCCAGTCTTTAGAAACGTTATCAGCTTCTTTGGATAATTCTGAAAATGAAGTGATATCTGCGGGTGATTTATCCACGCACATAACAGGTGAAAGTGTGCCGTGCTGCGTTTGTTTTTTCTTTTTACTAGTGCTTTCCGCTTTTGCAAAAAGTAATAATAGTCTTTGTGGTTGGTCTTGCTCGTTTGCAGCTTTTAATAGTTCAGAAAAATTAGAAATCATTTTTGTTACTCTACTGTGTTGATATAAAAAGTGTTGATATAAAAATAAGCGATTTATGGTTTGAATTAATCGTAATCAAGAAAGTTGTGTTGCCTGGCTTCTGATACTCGCTCTTTTAAGCGTGCAGATTTGTTAGCAAAAAACATGGTTGCCATGCAACAGGCAAGGACTCCATAAAGGGTCATGAAGCAAGCGGTGTGAATACCGAGTAAGTCAACAGATAAACCAAATAGAATAGGAAGTGTACAGCCTCCTAGACTGCCGATACCGGCAACGAACCCACCGATTTGCCCCATATTTTTGGGGTAGTATTCATGAATTGTTTTAAATACGCTGGCGCGGCCAAACCCCTGTGCGATACCAATGGTGATGATAAGCAGGCTGAATATCCAAACATTGATTTCAATAGATATTTCAACATCGCGATCAACGCCGTGAATTGTCATGGTGGTGGGCGGATAGCTCAAGAAAAATAAACAGACGATGCAAATCCAAAATACCATCCAATTGACTGACCGACCGCCATATCGATCTGAAAACCATCCGCCTAACGCTCGCGCCATACTCGATGTCACGACAAAAATAATAGTAAAGGCCACCGCACTTGAAAGGCTCAATCGATAAGCACTGATATAGTAGTGTGGTAGCCAAAAAATAAGGGCGATGAAGCTGCCAAAAACAAAGTAATAATAAAGCCCGAAGCGCCAAACTTGTATGTTTTTTAAGACACTTAACAAACTGATATTGTGGTATTTATTCTGTGCTTTGAATGTTTTTGTTGGTGCGATTAACCAAAACAAAAATGCCGATATAATTAATGCAATTCCGAAAAATGGCCCTACACTTTGCCAGCCCCATTCACTAATAATAAGAGGCGTGGCTATTAGCGTGAAGGCTGCGCCAATATCACCCACACCATATATACCCATGGCAGTGCCTTGGCTATGTCGATCAAACCAATCTACAACATATCGTAAGCCGATCGTGAACGATGCGCCGCCTAAACCAATCCATAAACCTAATAATAGGTAATGATTATATGTCTCCATTAATGGGAGTAAAAATAAAGCAGGAGCAGTTATCAGCATTTGTGCGATCAGAAGTGATTTTGGCTTTATTCTTTCAGACCAAGTACCTGCAATAATGCAGCTGACCGCACCGGTTAAAACTGGGCTAGAGAACAGTAAACCAAGCTCGGTAGCGGTGAGTTGAAGGCTGTCTTCTAAATCAACACCTAGGGCCGCGAAAAGTGTCCATACAGAGAAGTTGATAGCAAAAGCAAAAGTTGCGGCGGTTAGGGCTGTATTTGCGCCAAGAATAGAGAAGTGCATGAAAGAGCCCCGCTTAATACAATCAAGAAATTTGATATGGTGAACAATGTTGGGATTTACTTCGTTCACCTGCCACTTTAAAAATAATATTCCTACCTAAAGTAAGGCTATTTACCATATGTCTATTAAAACAAATAAATGCATAGATAGGTTTAAGCTAACCCTTTTGCTCGGCTAGGCAGTGCTTGTATACCTAAATGTAGGTAGTGATGAGGGTGGGGTAAGGTGTGTATTAAGGTTTTAAGTTTCAAAGTAGGTATATTTTAGATTTTCTGCTTATTTCACCTCTGTATGACTTGATGTAAATCAAGCTCTCTTTACCTGTTTCCTTAGAGAATGGCCTCATCTACATTTTCATCAGGAGGCATTATGTCTGAAGCACATAAGATTAATCTCTTTGCTTTAAAAGACCCAAAGATAAAAACATTGCATATCACTTGGTTTGCATTCTTCTTAAGTTTTATGGTGTGGTTTAACCATGCACCGCTTCTTGTGTTTATGAAAGAAGCCTTCGATATGACATCACAGCAGGTTAAGGCTCTGATGATATTGAACGTTGCTTTAACGATACCTGCTCGAATCTTTATTGGGATTATGGTTGATAAAATAGGACCTAGAAAAGTCTATAGTGGGCTACTCATTCTATCCTCATTTTTCTGTATCGGTTTTGCTTTTGCTCAAACGTATGAACAGCTAGCCTTACTTAGGTTCTTAATGGGGTTTGTGGGGGCCGGTTTTGTTATCGGTATTCGAATGGTGGGCGAGTGGTTTCCGCACAAAAACGTGGGTATTGCTGAAGGAATTTATGGCGGATGGGGGAACTTTGGTTCTGCTGCTTCTGCTATGTTATTACCTACCTTAGCTTACTTATACGGTGGCGATGATGGATGGCGTTATGCGATCGCAACGACAGGTATTGTGGCTGGCTTGTATGGTGTTTTGTATTACAAGCTTGCTAGAAATACACCTAAAGGCTCTACATACTTCAAGCCAAAAAAATCAGGAGGCATAGAGGTAACCAGTAGATCAGATCTTTATCTTCTTCTTTTGATGAACATCCCCATGTACATTGCGTTAGCCGTACTTGCATGGAAGTTGTCGCCAACAGGGGTACATTTAATTACTGAATTTGCGATGAATGCAATTTGGGTTGGCCTTCTAGCATTATATGCTTTTCAAACCCATCAAATATGGGAAGTAAATAAAGAGCATCTTAGTGAAGGCGTTAAACCTTTAGATCAATACAGCTTTAAGCAAGTTGCAATTTTGAATTGGTCTTATTTTGTTACGTTTGGTTCTGAGTTAGCGGTTGTTTCAATGTTGCCGTTATTTTTCCTAGAAACCTTTGAAGGCTTGAGTGCGGTTCAGGCAGGTTTATTGGCATCAGGGTTTGCGTTTATGAACTTGGTTGCTAGACCAACAGGCGGTTGGTTTTCAGACCGTTATGGACGTCGTAAAGCATTGATGATATTGATTGGTGGTTTGGCTGTTGGTTATTTTGTATTGAGTCAGATTACATCGGGATGGTGGATACCCGTAGCTGTTATTGCAACAATGTGTTGTTCGTTCTTTGTTCAAGCGGGTGAGGGGGCTGTTTTTGCTGTCGTACCTTTAATTAAAAGAAGAATGACAGGTCAAATTGCCGGTATGACAGGTGCTTATGGCAACGTTGGTGCCGTCACTTATCTTACAATTCTGAGCTTTGTTGACTACAGTACTTTCTTTATGGTTATTGGTGTTTCAGCCTTAATTGTATTTTTTATTGCTTCGATGATGAAGGAACCTAAAGGCGAGATAACTGAAATCTTACCAGACGGAACCGTTCATATGATTAAAGTAGGCTAGTTTAAGTTAGTCTTTATCTATGGGAGATAAAGTTTGAAATCAGAATTGAACATATTAACTGGGCATTATTCGATTGCTGGTGTAAAGCCAATAAATGAAGACTGTACGGGTGCCTGTGTTCCTGAAGAGGCTTATCTCCTTGACCATAAAGGCGTTGTGATAGCGATTGCAGATGGCGTTTCATCTGCAGAGGCAGGCAAGGAAGCAAGCCATACAACCATAGAACGATTTATTAATGAATATTATAAAACGCCTGATACTTGGTCGGTCGCTAAAAGCGGGCAAAATGTATTGTCTGCCCTTAATTTGCACTTGTATCGTAAAAGTCATGAATTTGAACTGGATTGTAAAGGTTACTTAACAACCTTTAGTGCAGTGATCATAAAGGGGCACACTGCGCATTTTTTTCATGTCGGTGATAGCCATATCTACCACTTAAGAGAGGGGGGGCTTAAATTATGTACCACTGATCATTCAGCACCGCTAGGTGAGGGAAGAACATTTCTTTCGCGAGCGATTGGCATGGATAATGTGCTAAATATTGATTATGGTACGATCGCGCTACAAGAAAATGATCGGTTTTTACTGAGTACCGACGGCATTCATGATTTTATAGAAAAAGATACTTTAAAAGAAATGTTGCTAGGTGATGAAACGCCAGAGGTATTGAGCCATGCCTTTGTTGATTCGGCGCTGTCATCTGAGAGTGACGATAACATTAGCGCAGTGGTTGCCTTTGTAAAAGGTTTGCCAGAAGAAAACGTAAATGACCATCAATTAAAGCTTACGAAACTTCCATTTCCGCCAGGCTTATATGCTGGAGTCAATGTTGATGGCTATTTGGTAGAGAAAGAACTATTTTCTTCTAGTCGTAGTCAGGTTTATCTCGTTAGAGATGACCAAACAGGGCGGCGCTTGGTGATGAAAACGCCTTCAAAAAATTATGAAGATGACGCGCCTTATATCGCGCGATTTATTCGTGAAGAATGGGTGGGAAGTCGAGTTAATCATGAGAATATCGTAAAAATTGTTACGCAGACTCGTCCTCGGAGTTATCTGTATTATTTGATGGAATATGTTGAGGGAGTAGGTTTAGATGAATGGATGCTGCAGAATCAACCGCCGAGTCCAAAGCAAGCGATTGGCATTATCGAAGGGGTTGCAGCAGGCTTAACAGCGCTTCATAACAATGAAACCATTCATCAAGACTTGAAACCTGGCAATATAGTGATTAAGCCTGATATGACTGCTGTAATTATAGACTTCGGCTCAGTGTTTGTATCAGGGCTTGCTGAACTAGCGAATCCTGTAGGTTTAAAAGGTATGTTGGGCACCGCTTCTTATTCTGACCCTTTATATTTGCAAGGAAAAGAGCCTAGCTTTCAAGCCGACGTTTATTCATTAGGTTGTATTACTTATGAAATATTCACGGGGCATTTGCCTTATGGCGATAAAATAGAGGACTGTCAAAGTGCTTTCGACTTTGACCAGCTTCGTTATGTTCCAGCGTCTCAATATAACCCTATCGTACCTGAGTGGTTCAATGGTGCATTAAAAAAATCGGTAGCGTTTGATTTGGAGGTGCGACATTCCACGATAGATAGTGTGCTTTCTGACTTACGGCACCCTAACCCTGAATTCTTAAAAGATGACCCCGTCGTTGCAAAAAAATCTAATCAATTACTTTTTTGGAAAATGATATCGGGTTTTTGGTTTGTGACATTTTTATTATTGATCTATTTATTTGGCACTAAAACCTAGCTCATTGCTTAACGGCGGTAAATTCGATATTCGATGGGTTTTAGTTGCACTTCATCAGAGAGTAAGTACAAAAGGATATAATACGAGCTATCTGATCATGGTCTATAGTAATACTATGTATAAGGACATAGCATAACGAACTCAATACGAGTGAAACTATGAAAATACTATCATTATTATTTATTTTTTTTCTCGCGCCCTTCTGTGTCGCTATCGAACAGGTAAGCTCTACTCAACTCCTTCAGTCTAATAGCTTTCAACCCGATGTAGCTGTCAGCAGCAATACAAAGGTTAAAAAAAAGCTACTTTTCGTTAATTCTTACCATAAAGGTTATCTATGGAGTGATGATATTGAAAAAGGGCTCATGCAAACATTAGGGGTTGAAGTAAATCCTGATGGGAGCTTTGATACATCAAAAAGCAGTGTTCAGTTCAAAATTTTCAGAATGGACACTAAGCTCAATCAATCCGAAGCCTTTATAAAACAGGCTGCACTATCCGCAAAAGCTATCATAGATGAATGGAACCCTGACATAGTCGTAGCCTCCGATGACAATGCTTCTAAATATCTGATTGTTCCCTATTTTAAACAATCATCGATTCCTTTTATATTTTGCGGGGTAAACTGGAGTGCGTCGGAGTATGGATTTCCGACGAATAATGTGACCGGAATGGTGGAGGTGGCTCCTGCTCGTCATACCATCTCATTACTGAAACGATACGCTAAAGGTTCACGAGTAGGTTTTATTGGTGCCAATACGTTTTCGGAACGAAAAAACATAGACTACATCCAAGAAAAAGAGAACGTACCTTTCAGCAGCGGAAAACTCGTCGAGAGCTTTGCCGAATGGAAGCAAGAATATCTCAATTTACAGAATACAGTAGATATGCTTCTCTGGCTTAATCCTATTGGTATCAGGGGATGGAATGACTCCGAAGCGATCTCATTTATACTTGAGAATACACGTATCCCGACAGGAGCCTCCTCTGATGCTGAAATACAATATGCTCTAATTGGTGCAACTAAAGTGGCAGCGGAGCAAGGTATATGGTCAGGCAAGGTAGCATTGCGGATTCTTAACGGAGAGTCGCCTTCAAATATCCCCATCAAAAGGAACAGGCACTCACAGGTTTACCTTAATAAGAAATTGTCTAAGAGACTGGGAATCACATTCTCTGCCGAACTACTTGAACGGGGAAAAGTGTTTTAAAACATTCAATGTCAATTGTATTTAATCGAACTCTGTCATGATGAATGAAATAGTGTGTTCGGTTAGAATCGTCCTTGAAAATTCTGGTAAGTCGAAAAAAGCAAGCAATAAGCCAGTTAGTCTGTTTATTCTTATGTGCACAATTTCTCTTTTTGCCCTCTAAAGGGGGGTTGTCTTCAAGTTGCATGGTACTTTGAGTCGCTCTGTGTCTCATAAATACAAATAAGCCCCTTATCTGTGCATAAAAGATTCATTAATGGTGCGTAAGGCCTCATTGGGGTGCGTGAAACCAAAAAATAAAGATAAAGTTGATATAAATCAGTGCGTTGTGTGTTGGTGTGATTTTTGCTATGAAAAGTTGACTTAATTTTATATTTTTCTGGAATAGTAAAAATGACTGATACAAGTTTGAAAGCGAATTTTCTCGCCTTTACTGGGCGGGCAAAAATCTTACATATGACCTGGTTTGCCTTTTTTGTGACTTTCTTGGTCTGGTTTAGTCATGCCCCACTTTTACTTGCTATTCAAGAAGCCATGGGCTTAACGGATCAGCAGATCAAAACATTGCTAATACTCAATGTAGCGCTGACCATTCCGGCAAGAATTATCACTGGCATGGTCGTAGACGTGTATGGTCCACGCAAAACCTACTCTGCGATGTTACTCTTAACTGCGGGCCTTTGTTTCTTCTTTGCCACGGCTCAAACTTTTGAAGCATTGGCGCTTGCTCGTTTCCTGATGGGTTTTGTTGGAGCAGGGTTTGTTATCGGTATCCGCATGATCAGTGAATGGTACCCAGCTCGACAGCTAGGTTTGGCCGAGGGTATCTACAAAGGAATGGGGAATGTTGGTTCTGCAGTTGCCGCGGTTTCTTTACCTACCATTGCTGTCATGTTTGGCGGTGACGATGGCTGGCGTTATGCGACAGCAATTACTGGCTTAATTGCTTTGGTTTATGCCGGTTTTTATTATATGGCCGTAAGAGATACCCCGGTTGGTTCAACATATTTTAAACCCAATAAATCTGGCGGATTAGAAGTTACCAGCAAGCGTGATTTCTTTTTCTACCTAATCATGAACATACCTATGTACGGCGCATTGGCGGTGTTAAACTGGAAAGTGACAGGACTAGGTTTATTAAGCGAATTTGCTGCCAATATTGTTTATGCTGTATTAGTCGCTATCTACCTGTTTCAAGCGAGTCAAATTTTTAAAGTTAATAAAGAAATATTTCACACGCCGGTGCAAGATGTCCTGCAGTATAACTTTAAGCAAGTAGCTATTCTAAGTATTGCTTACGCAGTAACCTTTGGTACTGAGTTAGCTGTCGTTTCTATGCTGCCATTATTTTTTAAAGATACTTTTTTAATTCCTATTGCTTTAGCTGGTATGTTTGGTGCCTGTTTCGCTGTTACAGATGTGCTTTCATGTCCATCAGGCGGCTTCATTAGTGATAAATTTGGCCGGAAGACTTCACTGGTTGTATTGCTTTCCGGTGCTGCGCTAGGGTTCTTTGGTATGTCACAAATAAGCCCCGAGTGGCCAATTGCCTGGGCCGTAGCGGTGATGATGGTAAGCTCATTCTTCCTTGGTTCAGCTGCAGGCTGTGTTTTCGCTGTGGTGCCATTAATTAAGCGTCGACTTACTGGGCAGATTGCCGGCATGGTGGGAGCTTACGGTAATATCGGTGCGGTGCTATTCCTAACGGTATTTTCTTTAGTCTCACCTTCTGTATTCTTTTTAACCATTGCAGGGTCGATTGCGATAGCGGCCGTTGTTTCGATGTTTTTGGATGAGCCTCAAAGTACTATGGCAGAAGTTATGCCCGATGGCACAGTACAAATTATTGAAGTTCATTAGTTCGAAGCCGAAACTCAATGATTAAAATGGCGGCTTAGTCCGCCATTTTAATGGTTTGCTCTTGATAACTCAGCGATTCGGAGAAATGGATGCTGGCGCCGCATATAGATAGTGACCTGAACTTTACTGTAGGGCAGCGCTCCATAGCTGGGATAAAAACAGCCAATGAAGATGCCATCGGTATTCGTATTCCGAAAGGCAGTTTACTGAGAAATAAAGGTGCTGTTGCCGTTATTGCAGATGGTGTGAGTGCTGCTGAAGCTGGTAAAGAAGCCAGTGAGTCCTGTGTCTACAATTTCCTATCTGACTACTATTCCACGCCTGACTCATGGAGTGTAAAAAAGTCTTCATCTCAAGTTCTAACGGCCTTGAATCGCTGGCTTTTTGGCCAAGGTCGGCACTTTACGGATGCAAATAAAGGTTATGTTAGTACCTTCAGCTGTATCATTTTTAAGTCACAAACGGCGCATATCTTTCACGTGGGTGACTCACGTATATACCGCTTACGTAAAGGCGACTTAGAACAAATTACCCGTGACCATACCACTTATATTAGTAATGAGAATTCCTACCTCTCTCGGGCAATGGGCTTAGATGTATCGCTGGATGTCGATTATCACTGTATTGAGCTTGAGCAAAATGATCTATTCTTCTTAAGTACCGACGGTATACACGACTTCGTTAGCCCTGCTGATATCCGCAGCGGCTTAAAACAGGCCGCGCTAAAGTCTACCGATGAAGAATACGAACAGTGCTGTGAAGCGCTCATTGTTCAAGCGCAACAACGTCAAAGCAATGATAATCTAAGTTGTCAAATACTGCGTATAGATCAGCTGCCTGCGCAGAGCTTGAACGAGGCTTGCAAAAAGCTAACTGAACTTCCTTTTCCTCCACATTTGAGCCCAGGCATGGTTCTGGATGGGTACCGTATTGAAAAGGAGTTACATGCCAGCAATCGAAGCCAAGTGTATTTAGTAACCGATGTGGCGACGGGCAAGCAATACTGTATGAAAACACCCTCGGTCAATTTTGATGACGATCCGGGTTATATTGAGCGTTTTAGTGTGGAAAGCTGGATCGGCCGTCGAATCAGCAGCCCCCAAGTGGTAAAGGTGATTGAGCTCAATCGAACGAAATCCTTTCTCTATTATTTAACAGAGTATATAGATGGTATTACTTTGGCTCGTTGGATTAAAGAGAACCCCAAGCCGGCAATACGAGATGCTATTTACCTGGCAGAGCAGTTGATTAAAGGGTTAAGGGCCATACATCGTAAAGAAACACTACATCAGGATATTAAGCCTGGTAATATCATGATCGATAAAAATGGAGAACTGAAAATAATTGATTTTGGATCTTGCTTTATCAGTGGGGTCGCCGAAATTTCAACGCCTCTGGAGCGGGATGGTATTCTGGGAACGGCGGGGTACTCTGCGCCTGAAGTCACTCTGCATGGCAAAAGCACCGTTCAATCAGATATATTTTCGCTCTCGGTAATCCTTTATGAAATGTTAACCGGGCAAGAACCTTTTTCCGGTAAATTGCATGACTGTCGTACTGCCAAAGCATATATGAAAACTAAATATATCCCATGTTACGAGCTTAACCCTTTAGTGCCTATCTGGCTTGATGGCACAATAAAAAAAGGTTTACGTTATGACCCTGCACGACGATATGCCGATGTTTCAGAGTTATTACATGAGTTAAAACACCCAAATCCAAAGTATAAAAAGCGCTACAATGCGGCCTTACGTGACCAAAAACCAATGATATTTTGGCAAGTAACATCGACCGTTTTATTTTTTGCTCTCTGCATCTCTTTGTTTTTTAATTTACACTAAATCTAACTGTTATCTACAGTGGTAAGGTTTAACCGTGCGCTTTTATATTAATCGAAAAGCTTTATTCGGACATGTATAGCTCATGCCAAGATACTTGAGAGGATTACATATCTCTTACTAGCAGGCCTTTTTCAAGCAATTCTTTTGAAATTTTTAGTTGGCTTAATTCTGGAATAGTGAGCTCTACGGTGTGCTTTGAACCTGGAGCCACCTCCACCATTTTTTTCGTCTTGTGGTTGATCATTTCACCAACCGTAAAGCTTATATTCCCTTTGGGTGTAAGGAGTGAAACCGAATCGCCTTTAGAAAATTTATTCTTGGCTTCTAATGTTAGTGTTTGATTATCTTGCTCGGCAGCCGTTACCTCTGCAACGAAAATCTGTTTTGTTGAGGTAGAATTGCCTGTTTCATAGTTTTGGTATTCATCTGGCACGTGTCTGCGGTAGAAGCCTTCTGTAAAACCACGGTTTGCCATACCTTCAAGGTCATCCATAAGACTCATACTAAAGACTTTGCCTGCATGAGCATCATCAATCGCTTGTCGATAGACTTGTGCTGTGCGTGCTGCGTAATAATAAGATTTTGTACGGCCCTCTATCTTGAGTGATTCAACACCAATATCAATTAATCGCTTTACATGCTGTACGGCACGTAAGTCTTTTGAGTTCATAATATAAGTGCCGTGCTCATCTTCATAAGTCGGCATGTATTCACCTGGTCGGCCTTTTTCTTGAAGCAAATAAAGCGGCGAAATCTTTGATAAATCCTCATTGGCTGGTGCCGCTTTAATTGGGGTATTGTTGCCATCATATATTTGTACAGGGGAGGTGGGAATAATCTCGCCTCCAGATGACTGTAATGCCTCATGCGTTTGATATTTCCAGCGGCATGAGTTTGTACAAGCGCCTTGGTTTGAGTCTCTGTGTGTCATATAACCTGACAACAAACATCTGCCGGAATAGGCTATACATAAAGCACCATGAACAAATACCTCAATTTCCATTTCGGGGCAGCGTTGTTTTATTTCTTCAATTTCATTGAGTGAAAGCTCGCGTGACAAGATGACACGTGTGAGACCTTGTTTTTGCCAAAATTTCACTGTCGCCCAATTGACTGCATTTGCCTGTACTGAAAGGTGTATTGGTAAATCAGGCCATTTTTCGCGTACCATCATAATAATGCCTGGATCAGACATGATCATTGCATCGGGTTTCATGGCTACAACTTGCTCCATGTCTTTTAAGTAACTTTTTACTTTATCGTTGTGTGGACTAATATTCGAAGCAATATAAAACTGTTTACCCAAAGAATGCGCTCGCTCTACACCTTTCGCTAAATTCTCGATGTGATTGAATTCATTCTCTCTAACGCGAAGGCTATATCTAGGCTGGCCTGCATAAACTGCATCTGCTCCATAAGCGAATGCATATTCCATATTTTTCAATGAGCCGGCTGGTGATAATAATTCAGTTTTGTTCATACTTTGGTCGCAATTAATGTGTTGGTAAATAAACTTGTTATTGCTCATGCTTCATTGGCAATGGTGGCCGTATTATAAATCTGAAAGAAGGGGGGGAGGTTGATAAGTATCAAGTGGTTTTGATTTAGGTTGTCTGATTTAGGCCGCTTGATTTAAATATGTTGAGCTAAGCATTTTAATGTGAAAGAGGCGAGGGTAGGAGGACTTAACCCCTCGCCGAAGGCGATTATTTTAAGGCTAACTTAACTTTTTTGCTTCAATTTAAAATTTTGCAAGAAGCTGTAACCAAATTTTACTCGTGTCGGACTTTCCACCTGCCGAATCACCTTGGTTAAAATCTGCTAGCTTGAATGTTCCTGAATAGTTTTTAGTGAACTTGTGCGTTACTGCAATATCAATTTCACTACCAAAATCGACACTGCCTTCATCAGAATCAAACTGATGGTAGGTTAAAGAAATTTTTGGGCCAAGCATTTTGCTAGACAGTGAAAGGTATTTATCTTCTAAACCTTTTTCAGGCGTTTTAAGAAATTTATCTGCCCAACCATTAAACTTATGATTCGTGCCTAGCGGAGTTGAGAAGCCTGCTGACCCACCATCAGAACCTAATAGTTCATAACCTAGTTTGGCGGTGATATTTGCTAAGCTTAAACCTCCTTCAAGGTTTATATAGCTTGTATCGTAATCCTTTGCAGTATCAGTGGTCTGTTCAGCAAATTCGGCAGTATAAATAACAGTCATGTCTTCGTTAATATCAAGTTTGCCGTCTGCCCTTAAACCGTAAGTATCGCTGATATATTTTAAATCATAGAAATAAGCGCTTAAAGATAGTCCTTCGATGCTCTTATTGTTAATGTTGTAAAGTTGATGATCGTCTCCATCAACATTTCCACCAGTGATCGTATTCACGTTATAAACATTAGCAAATAGAAGCGTTGTGTCTGGTAAGCTCGAATTAACAATTGCTAGAGCGTCGTAAGTTTGCTCATTTTGTCTCCAGCCAACACCGCCAATAAAGCGTTGATTGTCTAATAGTACTTTTTGTCGACCATAGCGAATTAAGGTGTTTTCAGGGGCTGAATAATCAAGATATGCTTGATTGATTTCGGTATATGTTGGGTCTTTTACAACCGCTTCTTCTCCACCTGTGCCATCGTTATAGGTATCTTCTATAACAACATTATTATTATCGAATTCGAGTGTTGCTGATGTATTTTTATAGCTTTGAGTTTTAAAGGTTAATCTGGTTTTTAGGGTAGAGGCTTTCGCTTCTCGAGAACCATCATCAGCGTCAACATATTCATAGCGGTATCTTAATGATAAGTCCGTTTTTGCATTCGTTATTGCATCCGCAATGGACTGTGCTTCAGCGCTTGTTGCAGCCCCCACTGCAGAAAAAGATGAACTTAGCCCTAGTGTTAAAATAGATATAGAAAGACTTAGATTAGTTTTTTTCATAAGTAAACCCTAATTATGTACATCAATGCCCCGTTAAAATAATGTGTTCTAATCTGTGTTTGGGGTACGAATATTAGATAGGCAACTAGCTTGATGAACAACTCAACTAAGGGGGTAATTTAAAGGTGAAGAGTGGGTAGTATTTCAAGTTATGGGTGTATTGTAGTTATGTTTAAATGACGGTAAAAGTAGCCGTTGATGTATAGCGCTAAGCTGGCTAATTATCCTGATTATGACGCTCTATGTAGCGCAACCGATGGCTTCAACATGGTACTTTATCTAACGTAACTTCGGTTAACTTTGGGAGGGTGGCCTTACACTTTCTTACATTGACTGACTTGATCTTACCCTGTTCTATTTCTAACTAGTCGATAATGTGCAATTACATTGAAGTGGTTGTCTAAAAAATTACGTTTATACTGATTATACAGAGTAGCAAATCATCATCTAAGAGAATTTATTTATTATGAGTTTTGAGCGTGGCAAAAAAACTAAAGTAATGATTGTCGAGGATGATACTGAAATATCACGTCTTACTAAGTTACTTTTAGAGTCCGAAGGCTATCAGTGTTTCGCAGTATTTACCGGTAATGAAGCTGTTGAAAGTATCGAACAGTTTGAGCCTAGTATTGTTATTCTTGACGTCATGTTACCTGGAAAAAATGGTGTAGAAGTTTGCGCTGAGATTAGAAAATTTTACCAAGGAGCTATCCTAATGTTAACAGGATGTGACGATGATATTAGCGAACTTGCATCTTTTAAGAGTGGGGCTGATGACTATGTCACGAAGCCCGTAAAACCTCACTTATTACTCGCGCGTATGGAGGCATTGTTAAAAAGAACATGCAATACAGAACTTTTTTCAAGTGCTGAACAAAGTGATGAAGGCATTTTCATTTTTGGCGATTTAGAAATCAATAGTCGGTTTCGAAAGGTATCTATTGGTAAACATTCATTAGAATTGACTGATGCGGAATTTGAAATTTTGGAACTACTCGCAAAACAGGGGGGAGAAATTATTAGTCGCGAGCAGTGCTGCTCTCAGTTACGTGGATTTGAATATGATGGCATGGATAGGTCGATTGATATGCGAATTTCATCGTTACGAAGAAAGTTAAGTGTATTTCCTGGTCAAGAAAAAAGAATCATGACCGTTCGAGGACGCGGCTATATGTTAACTGGTAGATAGTATGCAGATATTCAACAGTCTATTTTGGCAACTTTACTTAGGTATATTAACTGCGTTAGCGATGATTATCATTTTGTTCGCTAGCATCATGGCGTATAGCGATAGACAAAATGAAGTAAAAGATTTCACTCGCGACGTAAGCTTTGTATCAAAACAAATTATTGCAAACTGGACTACTTCACCACACGCCAATGCCGAATTACTTCGTTTAATGAGTAATGATAGCATGTTTCATATATCTCTTAAGCGAAAGGATGAACTGCAGCAACGCTTGAAGCCCTACAAACTTAGAGCCAAAAGTAATGAACGCACTATTTACCAAGAAACTGAAACACAACTTTTCATATCTGTTCAAAAGTTTGCAGATTCGCCTTATTGGTTATTGATTGAAGATATCGATATCGACCTTGATAACGAAGCTATCAGTGAGCAAGTTCGTCTAAATATTGAAGAAGAGTTAAGAGAGGAATCCCAACTATTATGGTCAATTCAATTAACCGGTGTTGGATTAATTTTACTTATTGGTGTCACATTAATGGTTTTGGTGCGGCGCATTAGCCTAAAAATTGAGGGCTTAGCATCTGTAAGTAATAGTTGGGCAAATGGACACCTTTCTGTAAGAGCCGATACTCGAGCGCCAACCCCTCTTAATAAACTTGCCATCAGTTTAAATAAAATGGCTGCGGATCTTAATCAAACACTTTCCGAGCAACAGGTAATGACTCACGCTATATCTCATGAGCTACGCACGCCATTAAGTAAAATACAGCTCGCATTAACACTGTTAATACGAAAGTATAAAGAACTCCAAAGTGAACCGCTAAGTCATGACCTTGAGCGGTATATTGACGAGCTTGAGTATTTGGTCAATCAGATTCTGACCTTTGCCAAATTTAATCATCTAAAAGAGCCCGTCAATACATCAGAAATAGATATATCTAATTTAGTAACGGACCGGGTAAATGAATTGAAACTGCTCAACAAAGAGGTTGAAATTGAGTTAGTGTGCCAAAGTAATTTAAAAGTAAAAGGTGATTTGTTCCACCTTCAAATTGTCATCGACAATATTCTTAAGAATGCTCTGAAGTATGCAAACCGTTATATCAAAGTCAGTTTGAACCATATAAATGACATGAATGAGACTAATGCAAAAAAGGTGAAAATAACGATTGAAGATGATGGTCCAGGCATACCAAATGCATATCGAGAATCCATTCTTATACCCTTTGCGCGTGTAGATGAAAGCAGAGCGAGAGAATCGGGTGGCTATGGTCTAGGTCTGGCGATTGTTGATGCAATTGTGAAGCATCATGATGGAACCCTTATTCTTAGTGACAGCCCGCTAGGTGGGCTATGTCTTTCGCTTACCTTCTATTCAGAAGTATAGACATATCATTTCTAAACCCCTCCTTCTATACATTGTTCTGGCAGAACTAAACTGCGCAAGTCTACTATTATAATGAGGCACTCAGTTCTTACGAAGTCTTACACAAGCTGACCCCTTTTTACACCGACTATTGAGACACTATTCGTATCAATAAACGAATAAGTAGAAGGTTAAATCGTATGAAATATCTCAATAAATTCCTACCCATCGCATATACAACGTTTGCTATCTCTTTAGCCGGTTGTGGCGATAGTAACAACAAATCGACCACGCTGAAAACGAATGCGGAATCCTCAAGCAAGCACTCTCTGGCTGCCTATTTCGCTAAGCAAACTAACGTTTTTGGTATTGATATACTGGGAACAAACACCACGCCAGATGTTAAAATACTACATGCTGCTCAGGTGATGGCCGAGTATCTGGATAACGATGAGGATGGTATTCCTGATAACCAAGCTGTCATAGATTATATGGTGGCACAGAAATCAGCACTACTTATGTTCAAAGACAACGCCGAGGCTGAGTCTAAAATGACTGCTCTAGAGTCAAAAATCACCAATAACAATGCTTTGCAAGATCTATATGCATCAGAAACTCACCTCAATAGTTCAGAAGGTGGAGAGTTTGATGCTTCCCTCGAAGAAGTGCTTCACCTCATTACGCATGTCGGCTACGCAGGCGTGTACCCAGGCGTCTTTGGTGAGAGTACTGGATCAGCCGTAGCCGATGCAATGGATACCGCCAGAGGCGGTCAGTTTGAAACAATTCCAGTTGAATACCCCGTCGGTGCGTGGTACACCTATGATGATAAAACGTGCGACTATGGTTGCATGGTGACCGAATACACCTACTGGTCACTGACGTCTATTTTAGGCGCGCAGAATGCATCCGGCCGACTTGAAGCAATACAACAAGAATGGAAACTCAATACCAAGGATAAAGTTCAAATACAAGACCAGTCTGTTTACGCTATTATGACTGACCCGCAGTACGGATTACCCCGTACCCTGCCAGACGGTACCTACCAAGCTAAACAGTTCAAGGTCACAAACAATACTGATGTCATAGAGGGTGAAGAGCCAAGCAATGACCTAAGTGATTCAGAAATATTGCAAAATGCGATGAATGCCAACATTGGACATAAAATTGCGTTCGGAAACTTAGATGATATCTATATGATGAACCCTGATGGTTCTGAGCGTGAACTACTCGCTGATGGTCGGCCAATCTCTGGTTACGTTGCCTGGAGTCATGATGCACAGTATGTATATTTTGCCAGCGCCAAAGGAGAAGCAGAAAGTGCCTGGGAAGCATTTAGAGTCAATGTCATCACGAAAGAACTAAGCAAACTGACAGAGTTTGGGCAAGATGTACGTTCTATTGGGCTTTCGCCTGACGGCCAATACTTAGCCCTATCGATTATGACGGGCAACTCTAATATTGGCGATAATAATGACAACTTAACTCAATTCAATACTGATATTTACATCATTGAGTTGTCAACTGCCGAACCAATTTGGACATCGGGTGGAACCTTGCGTAAAGAAGATATGCGTTTGCTTGTTGGTGCCGATCCAGCTGAACAGTTTTGGTTTGAAGAGCTAAACTGGAACCCAATTTTACCTGACGGTGGCGATGAATCAGTTTTAGCTTACACCAAAACTTGGTGCTATGATGAGGATGATGTGTCTTTCACTCATGCTTACACAATTCGAGCTGACGGCTCGGATCAAGCGCTAGTATTAGAGAACAAGGATCAGCCGATTTGGGCTTTCGCGGACGACATACTCTGTTTTCTAGATATGTCTTGTTATTCCTTTGAGCAGCAAGAAAGTGTCCAATTGAATATCACCGGTATCGACAATGAAGTATCGGCTGCCAGTATTTCGCCAGACGGTGAGTATGTACTTTTTGAAGTCGGTGACGAAAAGAGAAAAGCCGGGATAGCGAAGCTCAATATATCGGGGCCGTCAAAGGGCGTGATTATCGATTCGACTAATGCCTATGAGCCTCGCTGGTCACCTGTTCCTGTTTCAGAATAGCTGACGCTACGATTCACAAAAGAACCAATGCTTCAAATGAAAAACTTAGCACGCTTGTTGACGCCAGCGTGCTAACTTCTGTAGAGACAGACGCTCTTTCGATAACGAAACGGGGCTACCTAAGTCGAGACTTATAAACCTATCTAACACGGTAGCGTAAAGGGGCGTACTATCCACAAGGTGGCGAGATAATCATCAATAACGTGACTTACTCGGATGAATTTAAGCAGGCGTTAAGTGAAGAAGCTGCAAGCATCGAGTTTAATGCCAACATTCTACATGAAATAGGGCACATACTCGGAATTGGAAGCTTGTAGTTGCTAAGCATAAACACTGACGGAAGCTTTATGGATGCTGAATATGGCAAAGGTAATTTATGTAACTGGGTTACTTACAGTCTAGACCATGATGGCCTCATATATTCACAAGCTAATGCTATTGAAGCGTATAACGCGTACTTCAATACGGCATTTGATTTTGCATCTGTTTAACCCGGGTATCTATATTCCAGTGACCAAAATGAAATGCCGGATGACAAAAGGGATATCAACAATGAAACCTTAATTCCAGGGATACAAGAAGATTTGATGGCAAATGGGGCTCTGATTACGAGTGTCCTATTAGGATTTTTGAAAGACCTAGGCCGCGTTATTCACCATCCAAACAGCCGCTTCAACGCGTGAGTTGAGCGACAGCTTTTTTAATATGTGTTTAACATGAACCTTGACGGTTCCGTCTGATATATCAAGCTCGCGTGCGATGAGTTTATTGCTCATACCTTTAGCGATTAATTTAAGTGTTTCATGTTCGCGGCTTGTTAGCTTTGCGAGTAAATTAGTTTTAGTGCTGGTTTCACCGCCTCGTATAGCACCAGCCAAAACATGGGTTAGTTTTTCACTAATCACCATTCTACCGACTGCGGCTTCTTTCAATTTTTCCAGAATTTGTTCTGGATCCATATCTTTTAATAAGTAACCGTCAGCACCATAAGTAATGGCACAAATAACATCCTCATCGTTGTCTGAAACTGTAAGCATAATAATTCTGGAGGTAATATCAGCGCTACGCATTGCGCGCAGGGTTTCTAGGCCGTCCATGCCTTCCATATTTAAATCAAGCACAATTAAGTCCGGCTCATTTTCTTTAGCCATTTCGAGTGCTGTTTTGCCATTACTCGCTTCACCAATAACTTCCAGCTCGTCTTCAAACTCAATTAGCTGTTTGAGCCCTTTTCGTAATAAGGGGTGGTCGTCGACTAATAAAATGCTTGCTGGCGCTTGGAGCATGTCTGAAAGGTCCTATGTTTAATCACTAAAAAATATAGCTTTGTTGTTGAATTATTAGTTCTAGTTTTTACTAAGATCATTTTGGCAGGTATCGGTTAAGAAACAATTGATATAAATCATGTGATTACGTTATTCGCGAGATATAGCACTTTATTTTAATTGGAATAAGTACCTACAAAGAGCGTTTAAGGTGACTAGAACGCTTCTTGAAGTGCTTCTGTTGCTGGATTTGTTGCTAGCAATACTTACTTTTAGGTAGTTCTTTAATGTTTGAAAATAGCTTTAAGCCTACTACTAAATGTTGATTGTTTGCCCTCTGTTTTGGACTCATAGTTGATCGTGAAAATGAGTTACTAAATTAATTGGGAGAAATTCTATGGCGAATAACAAAGGCTTGGGGCATAGCTCTGGCGCAGATATTCGGAAATGGGATCCTGAGAACGAGCAGTTCTGGGAATCTACGGGTAAAAAAATAGCCAACCGTAATTTGTGGATTTCTATCCCCAGTTTACTTTGTGGCTTTGCAGTATGGCTTTATTGGGGGATTATTACGGTTCAGATGCTGAACTTAGGTTTCCCTTATGCTAAATCAGAGCTTTTCTCGTTAATGGCTATTGCGGGGTTAACTGGCGCAACGCTTAGAATCCCTAGTAGTTTTTTTGTGAGACCATTTGGTGGTCGTAATGTTATTTTCTTTACGACTGCACTATTAATGTTACCTGCGATTGGTACGGGTATCGCATTACAAGATCAGAATACGCCGCTTTGGGTGTTTCAATGTTTAGCGCTTTTATCAGGCTTTGGTGGTGGTAACTTTGCCTCTTCCATGTCAAACATTAACTTCTTCTTTCCTAAAAAGCAGCAAGGTTTAGCGCTCGGTTTGAATGCTGGTTTAGGAAACTTTGGTGTCACCACAATGCAAATATTGGTGCCCTTATTTATGACTTTTGGTATTTTTGGCGGTGATGCTATGATTCTCCAAAATACTTCAGGTACATTGATTGGTAAAATTCCAGCGGGTACAGAGTCTTATATCCACAATGCAGGCTTTGTATGGTTGTTACTGTTGGTGCCTCTAGCCATAGTGGGTTGGTTTGGTATGAATAACTTGCGTGCGCCACATGTATCGCCTGAAATACCAGGGCCTATGTCAGCATTTGCCGGTATGACAGGTATGTTGTTAGTTGCTTTTGCGACCGCTATTTTCGGACTTTGGTTGCTGTTACCTGAAAAAGTAAATGGCTCAGGTTTTGGTGTACCAAAAGAGATTGTATTACTGATCGTTATCACACTGACTGTATTGTTGTTGAAAAGAATTCCGGGCTCAATTGGTCAGACGCTTGACCGTCAATACAAAATATTCGGCAATAAGCACACTTGGGTAATGAGTGTGATTTACACTATGACGTTTGGCTCATTTATTGGTTTTGCAGCATCTTTCCCCTTATCTATAAAAGTTATTTTTGGCTACCAGCATGTGATGGTTGATGGTGTGATGAATCACGATATTGTGAACCCTAATGGTCCAAGTGCTTTGATGTATGCCTGGATGGGGCCCTTTATTGGTGCTTTGATTCGACCTGTTGGTGGGTGGATTGCAGATAAAATCGGTGGCGCTTTAGTGACTCAGATTTGTGCTGCTGTAATGGTTGCTGCGGCACTTGGTGTAGCGTACTTTATGAAGTTGGCTTACCAGTCAGCAACACCTGAAGAGTACTTTGTGTCTTTCTTCGTATTGTTCTTGTTGTTATTTGCTGCGACCGGTATTGGAAACGGCTCAACGTTCCGTACTATTTCTATGGTGTTTAACAAAGAGCAGGCGGGGCCTGTATTAGGTTGGACATCAGCAGTCGCTGCTTACGGCGCTTTCTATATTCCTAAAGTGTTAGGAGAGCAGATTAAGCTGACTACACCAGAAGTTGCACTATACGGCTTTGCAGTGTTCTACGCGGTGTGTATGGTGATCAACTTTTGGTTCTACTTACGTAAAAATGGAGAGCATTACAATCCTTAATGATTAAGGTGAATGTGTTCACATAAAGATACGTAAGAGTATAAAAGGCCCGCAAATGCAGGCCTTTTTTATGGGTGAACCTTAATATGTAATTGGATACATTAATAGAAGAATTTTATCCATATGTTTTCCAATACCTATATTAGCTACATAATATAGGTCGATATCATTTATTAGGTATTAATAAAGACACACAGGCTAAATTAGTCATTATGTATGTATTAATCGACTTGTTGGAGATCTAAGCCTTAGGTCTTGAATGATAAATTAAGCGATAATTATTTTAGCTAACTCTTCATTAGGCGGTAATTTTTCACTAATAAGTTTCCCCGTCACACTATGATATGCTAAACCTGTCATCACTTTCTTAAATATGGCTTTCATTACAGGTCGCATTATCAATTGCCCCATCACCCAACCAAGTGGCCCACCTTTGACAACAAAATCCGCTGACATATAGATTTCACTGCTGTTTTCATCAATAGCCGTCACTTTCATTTCTGATTGCATGCTTTTTAGTGGCATTGAATGGTTAGAAATATCCATCTTATAGCCTTGGCCGACTTGGTATTCAATAATTTCTTCTACAAGGCTTGAGCCGTCATTAAAAACACAAGATCTTTTTGCGCCTAAACCTGAGCCAATTTCATTGGCGCTAGCTGATGTTTTAATCGTCATAGCAAACTTTTCTATATTGCTATATTCCTCAAGTACCTGCCAAACTTTTTCTGCTGATACGTTTACCTTTATTGTCTTTTCACAATGATGTGCCATGGTATTTACCTTATATTTAATTAATGTCTACAAACTAGCTAATTAATGGTTAGCTAGCGGAATGACTGCGCCTGTTGATCTCTAAACGTTGGGTTGATTACTTGCTTTTAAACCTTGAATAATTATTTCGATTGATGTGGTTAAATCTTTTTCAAACTCTGGTTTCAATGCCTGAAATTCGTCAAGTTGATATAGTTTTGTTAGTGCGTCACTTTGCGTGGTTGCTGTCCAAGAATTTGTCGTGGCTGCATAACTTAAGTTCAATAGCTTAAAGGCCTTTTCACCTTCAATATCAGGGTAAATTCTCGTGATATCCAATGTGAGGCGATAAAGTAAATTCATCGACAAACGTTTAAACTCCAACAACTGTTCAAATGAGCTATTTCTTTCTAAGGAAGTAAAAAGAATGGGCATTAAATCTAGAAGCTTGGGCTGTGACAACATCGAGTTTAGCCAAATATCAGCAAAATCTTTTGCCGCAACCCCTTGTTCAATTGCTCGTAACTGCTGACTAAAATCATCTGCCCATTGTTCAAATAAGTAGGCAAAGACATTCAAAAAAATTTCATCTTTCGAACTAAAGTAGCGATACATGTTGGATTTGGTAAAACCCGCTTCAACAGCAATTGCGTTAAAACTCACTTTATCGTAGCCATTATTTTTAAAAAGCGTAAAAGCAGCTTGATAAATAGCCTCTTTCCGCGCATTTTTATTTTCGTCTGTTCTTGCTCGTTGCCAATTCATACTTACCACATAAGTGTCCGCTAGTCTCTTATGTGCAATATAAGAGACTGCTAGTCTTTAGTCAATAATAAATATCAACAAAATGCTCAATATAAGAAGTATGTTTATGGAATTGTGTAAAATTTTAAGGGAGAGCGTTAATCAAGATGAATAGAAAATTAATCCTTCATTACTATTTGTTGCTTAATAATGAACTGTTTTAAAGATTCTACGAGTAAGAAAATTAGTATGTAATCTAAGAGGTTTAATATCCGCTTTGTCGGCACTTACGACGCTCGATACAGGCTGTTAAATGACCCAAAGAGGATTGTTCAAGCCCATGTTATGTTGTTGGTCGAAGTTTACTAATGCTCATTCACGTTATTGTCTTGTTCAATTAAATAGCTTGGTTTGAAGTTTAGCATTATCTCGGTGTTTCCATGCTCACTACTATTTTCAGGAGTACTGTTCACTGTCAGAGTCGCATGTAAATGGCGACTTCTTTCTTTGATAATCGCTAAGCCGTAATGATTTAACTTTTCGGGCTCTTCTGGTAAGCCAATTCCATTATCTTTAACGATGAGTTCAATATTTTTATCTTCGCGTTGAAAAAGACTTATTTCAAGGTTTTTTCCTTGGGAATGATTGGTGGCATTTTGGCTCGCTTCTCGCAATATTTGTAAAAGGTGTATTTCTTCGCTTGGGCTGAGCGGCACGTCTTTTAGTGCGTAATTAAGCTGAATGTCCATATCACTTCTAGTTTTTAGTTGATTGACGGTTTGTTGAATAGCACCTTCAAGGCCTTCATCATCAATTTTCAGGCGAAAGGTGGTTAGAAGCTCACGCAAGTGTCTATAAGCCGATGAAAGCCCTTCCCTTAGTTCATCAATAATAGGTTGTTGGCGCTCAAATTTTTCCATGTCATGAGATTTTTGAAGTCGGGTTACCTGAATTTTTAGGTAAGATAGCGATTGTGCGAGTGAATCGTGTAGTTCGCGTGCTATCACGGTGCGCTCGCTTAACATCGCTAGTCGATGCTCTTGCTCTTTAGTTTCTTGTAGTGATAGGGCAATCGCGAGTTGGTCAGCGCAGGATCTTAATAATTGGTTTTGCCATTTAGGTAGAGACGTCCCAGCTGAGTGTTTAACTTTGATTATGCCATATTGTCTGTCGTGTCGATTAATGGGGAATTTACTGCTAAACCCTAGTGTTTCAACTGAGTTAAATGGGGGACTCGCTTTGCAAGACTCACAAGATGTTTCAGTGCAAAGTTTTGTGTCATCTTGATGAGGGTCGATGTGAAAATAGGGCTTTTCTCCTTCTGATGTAAATAAGCATAGCTCCATGTTTTGTAACTTAAGTACCTCTGCGAGGTCTTGGAGTGTTTGTTGATAGTCAAAGCCTTTGGCTTGCAAGTCGAGCATTTTTCTAGCTAAACCAAATGAGAATGTTAAAACGGTATTGTTTTGCTGTAAGGCTGCTGTGCGTTCTTCAACACGTGTTTCTAGTTGCTTATAGGTTTCGGTGATTGATTGGCTCATTTGATTGAAGGTGAGGGCTAGCATAGAGAGTTCGTCCTTACCTTCAATATGAATGTCTTGCTCTATATGGCCATCTCTTATTCGTTCGGCAGCCTTACTGAGTCGTCGCAAGGGGGTTTCAACTCTGTTTTTAAGTAGGTAAAAAATTAAACAACCCACTAAAGTGGTCAGTAAAAAAACCATTAATTGAAAGGCTCTTAAATCACGTATTTTAGATTCCGCTTCTTTTTGGAACTGGTTGACAAGCTTGTCTGTGAGAGCCACTTGTTTGGTAAGTAGTGAATATAGGTCATTGCTTTCGGGGGAGGCCTTAATTAGCGGGCGAACGGTATTAAACCAATGGTCTGACCCTACAAATAAAGCTTTGGTCAAATCGGTTTGCTGTTTTGATGACCTGACGTGTGAAAAAAGTGAGTGTGTCCAAGTGTCATCAAGTTTTTTAATTAGTGAATTAACTGAGAGTGGGTCATGTTTTAGAGCGAGTCCAATATGGTATGTTTTCATGCGCATTGACCCCGAAAGATTGATGGCTTGTGCATCAGTATCTGCCTGCTCGCTTATCCAAAAAGAAAAGAAAATTGAAAGTAATGTAATGCCAATGATGACAAATAACGAAAGGTGAATGTAATTCATCACTGAATGAAAGAACTGTTGTTTTTGTTGAGTCATCTTTACCTACCTATTAAAAACAATAATGACTTTTTTATGGTGTGGAATTATATAAAATCATTATAAATCAGTGTGTTGTCTTTTTGTCTCTATAACCCTTTGTGGGTAGATGCAGGTATTATCATCTACCTCAAGCCGACCTGTGTTGATGTAGGTCAACTCGCCCGTGATATTTAGTTTTTATACTGTCTCCATTCGTGCAAAGGAGCATTTATAAATTACGTAAATCGCTTCCTTAATCATCGTTTAATAATGATTAATGCGCTCAGAATAACGATTGTTTAATTCACAATAATTATGATGAAAGAACCAGGGTGAGGAACCACTAATGAGTCAGTTTTTAGACAGGTTGCGTTTTTTCAAAACGAAAAAACAGGACTTTGCCTCCGGGCATGGCGTTACAACAAATGAAGATCGTGGCTGGGAAGATGGCTATCGCCGTCGGTGGCAGCATGACAAAATTGTACGCTCTACACATGGTGTGAACTGTACCGGCTCTTGTAGCTGGAAAGTTTATGTTAAAGATGGCTTAGTTACATGGGAAACTCAGCAAACTGATTACCCACGTACTCGTCCTGATCTGCCAAATCATGAGCCTCGCGGTTGCCCACGTGGTGCTAGTTATTCTTGGTATATTTATAGTGCAAACCGCCTTAAATACCCAAAAGTGCGTAAAGCGCTGTTAAAGCTATGGCGTGAAGCGAAAGCTCAGCATAGTGATCCGGTTAAAGCCTGGGAATCAATTGTTGCTGATCCAGCTAAGCAGAAATCTTATAAGTCTAAGCGTGGTTTGGGTGGCTTGGTTCGTTCTGACTGGAAAGAAGTGAATGAGCTGATTGCGGCTTCAAATGTTTATACGGCTAAGACCTATGGTCCAGACCGTATTTCTGGCTTCTCACCTATCCCGGCAATGTCGATGGTTTCTTATGCGGCAGGCTCAAGGTATTTGTCGCTAATTGGTGGTAACTGCTTAAGTTTCTACGATTGGTATTGTGATTTACCCCCTGCATCACCACAGATTTGGGGTGAGCAAACCGATGTGCCTGAATCTGCCGATTGGTATAACTCGGGTTATATCATTGCTTGGGGGTCAAACGTTCCTCAAACACGTACTCCAGATGCACATTTCTTTACTGAAGTTCGTTATAAGGGTACCAAGACTGTTTCAATTACGCCTGATTACTCAGAAGTTGCCAAGCTAACAGATGAGTGGATTCACGCGAAACAAGGAACTGATTCAGCGGTTGCAATGGCAATGGGGCACGTGATCTTGAAAGAGTTTCACGTTGATAAACCGAGTGCTTATTTTACTGAGTATGTTCGCACCACCACTGATTTCCCTTATTTGGTTTTGCTTGATGAATCTACACAAGGTCTACAGCAAGGGCGCTTCTTACGCGCCTCTGATTTAGATAATAACTTGGGACAAGACAACAATCCTGAGTGGAAGACGATTGCAGTAAACGACGTAGACGGTTCGCTTGTCTCTCCAACAGGGTCTATTGGTTATCGTTGGGGTGAAAAAGGTAAGTGGAACATTGATCAGTTAGATGGCAATACGGGTTCAGAAATTAAACTTGGTCTTTCTTTGAAAGGCATTTCTGATGAAGTTGTTGAGGTTTCTTTTCCTTATTTTGGCTGTCAAGAGCACGAATTTGGCTATTTTGAACATACAGATCATGACGAAAATCAACTGCGTAAAGTGCCCGCTAAGCGCGTTAAATTAGCCGATGGTACTGAGCGATTAGTGGCCAGTGTGTTTGATTTAACCTTAGCAAACTACGGTGTTGAACATGGCTTGAATTGTCCAAACTCGGCATCTAGTTTTGATGATGACAAACCGTATACCCCGGCTTGGCAAGAAAGAATTACCGGCGTTAAACGTGCACAAATCATTAAGATTGCCCGTGAATTTGGTAGCAATGCTGACAAGACCAAGGGTCGAAGCATGATTATCATCGGTGCCGCGATGAACCACTGGTACAACATGGATATGAACTACCGTGGCGTTATCAATATGTTGATGATGTGTGGTTGTATCGGCCAATCTGGTGGTGGTTGGGCTCACTATGTAGGGCAAGAAAAACTACGTCCTCAGTGTGGTTGGTTACCCTTAGCCTTTGGTTTGGATTGGCAGCGACCACCACGTCAAATGAACGGTACGTCTTTCTTCTATAACCATGCGAATCAGTGGCGTTACGAGAAGTTAGAAATGACTGAAGTTGTTTCACCATTGGCTGATAAGTCAAAGTGGCAGGCTTCTATTCTTGATTACAATACGCGTGCAGAAAGAATGGGCTGGTTGCCATCTGCTCCACAGTTAGATATTAATCCGCTTCAATTAACCAAAGATGCAGATGCTGCGGGTAAAACACCTCAAGAATACACTGTTGAACGTTTAAAGAGCGGTGAATTGAAGTTTGCTTGTGAAGATCCTGATGCTGTTCAGAACCACCCGCATAATCTGTTTATCTGGCGTTCAAACTTGCTAGGTTCTTCAGGTAAAGGTCATGAATATATGTTGCGTCACCTCTTAGGTACGAAACATGGTTTGATGGGTAAAGATCTTGATGAACGGGGTGCGAAGAAGCCTGAAGATGTGAAATGGCATGATGAAGCGAAAGAAGGAAAAATCGATCTGTTGGTGACATTAGATTTTCGTATGTCGACAACGTGTTTATATTCTGACGTTATTCTACCCACGGCAACATGGTATGAAAAAGATGATATGAACACCTCAGATATGCATCCTTTTATCCATCCACTTTCTAAAGCGGTTGACCCAGTTTGGGAGTCTCGATCTGATTGGGATATTTTCAAAGGCATTGCTAAGGAATTCTCAAAACTTTGTGAGGGGCACTTAGGGGTCGAGAAAGATCTTGTGACAGTACCGCTTCAGCATGACAGCCCAGGTGAGCTTGCTCAGCCAGATGGTGTTAAAGCATGGTGGAAAGGTGAATGTGATTTGATTCCAGGAAAAACAGCGCCAAACTTGGCGGTGGTTGAGCGTGATTATCCGAATACCTATAAACGTTTTACCTCGTTGGGTCCATTATTGGAGAAGCTAGGGAATGGCGGTAAAGGGATTAACTGGAATACCGAAGATGAAGTGAAATTCCTTGGTGAATTGAATTATAAACATACAGAGGAGGGTATTCATAAAGGTCGTCCTAAGATCGAAACAGCCATTGATGCGGCTGAAGTTATCTTAAGTCTTGCGCCAGAAACGAATGGCCAGGTTGCGGTAAAAGCATGGGCTGCACTGTCTGAATTTACCGGTAAAGATCACACACATTTAGCGCTCCCGAAAGAAGAGGAAAAAATTCGCTTCAGAGACATTCAAGCTCAGCCGCGAAAAATTATTTCTTCACCAACTTGGTCTGGCTTGGAAGACGAACATGTTTCTTACAATGCAGGTTATACGAATGTGCATGAGCAGATACCTTGGAGAACCGTGACAGGGCGTCAGCAATTTTATCAAGATCACGAGTGGATGCGCGACTTTGGTGAAACCCAATGTCTGTATAAGCCACCGATAAATATGAAAACAGTTCGACCGCTATTGGGTAAAAAATCAAATGGCAATAAAGAGCTGGTATTGAATTGGATTACGCCACATCAAAAGTGGGGTATTCACTCGACTTACTCTGACAACCTTTTGATGCTAACGCTTTCTCGTGGTGGTCCAATTGTCTGGATCAGTGAAGATGATGCGAAAGATGCAGGGATTGAAGATAACGATTGGATCGAAGCGTTTAACGTAAATGGTGCGCTTGCAGCACGGGCAGTTGTTTCTCAACGTGTTCCTGTTGGCATGAGCATGATGTATCACGCTCAAGAGCGGCAGGTAAATATGCCAGGAGCAGAAACAACGAAAACACGTGGTGGTATGCACAACTCTGTCACCCGAGCAGTCATGAAACCAACGCATATGATAGGTGGTTATGCGCAACAGGCCTATGGATTTAACTACTACGGCACAGTGGGCTGTAACCGTGATGAATTTGTAATCGTCCGTAAGATGGACAAGGTTGATTGGTTAGAAGAGACAGCAGAAACAGGAGCTGAGTCATGAAAGTACGTGCACAAATAGGCATGGTCCTGAACTTGGACAAATGTATCGGTTGTCATACTTGTTCGATCACATGTAAGAATGTTTGGACGAGTCGAGATGGCGTTGAGTATGCCTGGTTTAACAATGTTGAATCAAAGCCGGGTATCGGATTTCCTAAAGAATGGGAAAATCAGGATAAATGGAATGGTGGTTGGACGCGTGGTAAAGACGGTAAGTTAGCGCCTCGTCAAGGTAATAAACTACGGGTTATCGCGAATATTTTTGGTAATCCTGACTTACCTGAAATTGACGATTACTACGAACCTTTCGACTATGACTACGAGCATTTACATACGGCTCCTGAAAGTAAGCATCAGCCGACAGCGCGTCCAAAATCGCTGATTACCGGTAAGAAGATGGAAAAGATCAACTGGGGGCCAAACTGGGAAGAAATTCTTGGTACTGAGTTTGATAAACGTAAAGCCGATACGAACTTTAATGAGGTGGCTCAAAAAGACATTTATGGTCAGTTTGAAAAAACCTTTATGATGTATTTGCCACGTTTATGTGAGCATTGCTTGAACCCTACGTGTGTTGCAAGTTGTCCTTCTGGTGCAATCTACAAACGTGAAGAAGACGGTATTGTACTGATCGACCAAGACAAGTGTCGTGGTTGGAGAATGTGTGTATCAGGCTGCCCATATAAGAAAATCTACTATAACTGGAAGTCAGGTAAGTCAGAAAAATGTATTTTCTGTTACCCGCGAATAGAAGCGGGCCAGCCGACTGTTTGTTCTGAAACGTGTGTAGGTCGTATCCGATACTTAGGCGTGTTGCTTTATGATGCAGACCGTATTGAAGAAGCAGCAAGTACACCTTTAGAGAAAGACCTATACCAAGCTCAGCTAGATGTATTTTTGGATCCTAATGACCCTAAAGTACAAGAAGCTGCCCGTGCAGAAGGGATACCCGATGCGTGGATCACTTCAGCTCAAGCTTCGCCAGTTTACAAAATGGCAATGGATTGGAAGGTGGCATTACCGCTTCACCCTGAGTACAGAACATTGCCAATGGTTTGGTACATACCGCCACTATCACCGATCCAAAATGCAGCAGAACAGGGCAGCATTGGTATGGATGGTGTCATTCCAGACATTAAGTCTTTACGTATTCCTGTTCGTTACCTCGCTAACTTATTAACGGCTGGTGATGAAGCGCCTGTGGTAAAAGCTTTGGAAAGAATGCTTACCATGCGTTCATTCAAACGCTCACAACAGGTAGATGGAAGAGAAGACTTAGAAGTACTTAAGAAAGCAGGTTTGACCGCACTTCAAGTTGAAGAAATGTATCGCTACATGGCGATTGCAAATTACGAAGACCGTTTCGTGATTCCATCTAGCCATAAAGAATATGCTGAAGATGCTTACGACATGAAGAGCTCGTGTGGTTTCAGTTTTGGTAACGGCTGTAGTGATGGCACTAGTGAAGTCAATATATTTGGTGGTAACAAACCAAGTAATCGCGCCAATATTATCGCTGTATCTAAGGGGGATTAACAATGTCTGAATCAACTATTTTAGAGTCAAACATGGATATCCTTAATGTATTGTCTTGTTTGATCGACTATCCCCGAGAGGATGTCGTATCAAATAAAGAGTCACTTGACGAGGTGATTGAAAATGCCAGTCTTGAAGAGCCCTTAAAAACAAAATTACTTTCCTTTGTTGAGAATCATACTTCAAAAGAATTGATGGAATGGCAAAGTGAATATGATGGACTTTTTGAACGTGGTAGATCGTTAGCGCTTTGGTTATTTGAGCATGTGCATGGTGAGTCAAGAGATCGTGGTCAAGCGATGGTTGACTTAACAGCGATGTATCGAGAGGCAGGACTGGAACTTAATCAGCATGAGTTGCCTGATTATATACCGCTCTTTCTAGAATTTCTTTCTACTCAAGGTGCAGAAAATGCAAAGAGTTGGATACAGGATATGGAGCACATACTAGGACTTTTATTTTGTCGACTTGAAAAGCGAAACAGCGATTATTCTGTTTTGTTTGAAGCGCTACTTACTGTTGCAGAAAGTGAGGTGAATCTTGATGATATTCGTGCACAAATAGCGAGTGAAAAACGAGATGACACCAAAGAGGCTTTAGATAAGGAGTGGGAAGAAGAGGAGGTGACTTTTGGTGCTGACTCATTAGAGAAGAGTTGTGATTCAGCAGTGAATCGACCCAGTGAATCTCAACGGCGTGATCAGGATATTCCGATATCTTGGGTAGATTTTGATACATCTAAACAGCACGCGTCTATGCAACAGGCTTCTGTATCAGCAGAACCTTCTTTATCAGATACAAGAGGATAAGAAAAATGGATTACTTAAATCATTTATTCTTCGGAATTTATCCCTACATCGCACTTGCTGTGTTTGTATTAGGGTCAATTGTTCGTTATGACCGCGATCAATATACCTGGAAAACAAGCTCTAGCCAGCTGTTAGAAAGTAAGCAGCTACGAAAAGGTAGTTTGCCTTTTCATGTGGGTATTATTGCTGTATTGGCTGGCCACTTTGTCGGTTTGTTAACGCCGCACATTGTTTGGGAAACCTTAGGTGTAACAGACAGTTTTAAGCAGATGATAGCGATGGGTATGGGGGGCGTTTTTGGCTTGCTATGTCTTTACGGTTTGATCATTTTGGTTAAGCGTCGTTTAGGTAATGAACGTGTTCGAGCAACAAGCTCTACGATGGATATCGTTATTTTATTGATGTTACTTGCTCAATTATTGTTAGGTTTAATATCGATTGGTGTTTCAGCGGGTCATATGGATGGTGCAGAAATGCTAAAACTTATGTCTTGGGCGCAAAATACCGTGCTATTGAATGGTGTGGATGCATCAGCGGCGATTGCAGACGTTCATATCATCTTCAAGCTGCATGTGTTTTTGGGAATGACGCTGTTCTTAGTTTTTCCATTCAGCAGATTGGTTCATGTGTGGAGTGTGCCTGTTAAATACTTTACACGTAATTATCAGGTAGTTCGTTCTAAGAAAGCGCTATAAATTTTTACAGATCAACTTTTTATAAAGTTATAGGTAGGTTGGGGTGAGCATAGCGAGCCCCAACAGCAAGTTGTTATCCATTTAGTTATCCATTTTTTGTAAGGAGTCCCGCATGATTCGCGTGAATAACACAGAATTTGACGAAACAGCGATAGTAAAAGAAATGCAGTATCACACCGCTAAAACGCATACTGAAGCGAAGAATAAAGCGAGTGAAGCGCTAATTATCAGCGAACTGCTCAAACAAAGAGCTTCTGTATTAGAACTTGATGGGGTTGATGTAAAAATTGGCACGGGTAATGAAAATGAAGAAGTTTTCTTAGAAACCTTATTAGCATTAGAAATCGACTTTCCAAAAGCCAGTGAAGAAGATAGTCGATGCTATTTTAATGCAAACCCCAAGAAATTTATGACCACTCCATTAATCGAAGCAAAGCATATTTTACTTGATGCTGCGCCAGATGATGCTAATGCTCGGTCTGAGGCTATTGAGTTAGCTGAACAGCTGATTAAGCGACTTCAAAATGAGCCAGAATCATTCTCTGAATTAGCCACTTTGCATTCTAAATGCCCATCAGCAAATACAGGGGGGCAATTAGGTCAGCTAGGCAAGGGGCAAACTGTCCCAGAATTTGAAAGACAATTGTTTAATTGTTCATTAGGCTTAGCTAGCTCACCGCTTGAAAGTCGATATGGTGTGCATATCGTTTATCTTGACCGTCGTGTCGAAGGAAAAGTGCTTCCGTATGAAATGGTCAAAGAACGTATTTCAGATTACCTTAATGAAAAAGTGCGTCGTAAAGCCATTGCTCAATATATTCATACGCTCGTATCGGAAGCTGACATAGAAGGTTTTGATTTTACTGTTTCTGACTCTCCTTTAATGCAATAAACAAACCTACTAAAAAATGGCGCTATTACTTACAAAGATAATGGCGCTTGGTCTTCTAATTTCCTTTTATTCTCTTTTTTCACAAAAGAAAGTTGCTATTAATGCGATGTAATAGCTTCTTGTAAGACCTATTTACTAAATACCTTTTTATCTAATAGTTATGATTCAAGCCAGCTTGATACAAATCAATGTGATTGATTTATGGACGTAATACTATCTAATCACTACTAAACAGGAGACATAGCGTGGTTAGCCCGATACATCGTAAACAGTTACAAGATCTTATTCAGGAGTATCAGGTGAATGGGCCTCGCTATACCTCTTATCCGAGTGCTTTACAGTTTAACGAACGTTTTGGTGAGCAAGACTATTGTGCTCAGGTTGAGTCTAGTAATCAGTTTGTTGTTCCAAAACCCTTATCGGTTTATATCCATATTCCATTTTGTGCTTCGCTTTGTTATTACTGCGGTTGCAACAAGGTTGTTAGTAGAAAAAAAGGCATTGCTAATGATTACTTGGAGTATTTGTATAAAGAAATTGAGCTTCAAGCGGCATTATATGAAGATGATCGATTATTAGAACAAATACATTTTGGTGGTGGAACACCTACGTATTTAACGCCAAAGCAGCTTGAAGAGTTGCTGGGTGTATTAGCTCAGCATTTTCATCTTGCCTTACCAAATAAACTGGAACTTGGGATTGAAGTGGACCCTAGAAGTGTGAATGACCAAACGATTACTGAGATCATCGAGCTTGGTTTTAATAGAATAAGTATTGGGGTGCAGGACTTTGACTCTGAAGTACAAGTCGCAATTAACCGGGTTCAAAGTAAAGATCAAGTTACATCTGTGATTGAGGCAGCTCGTCGAAATGGTGTTAAGTCGGTTTCGCTAGATCTAATCTATGGCCTGCCAAAGCAAACGAAAGAAAGTTTTAAGCGTACCATCGATGAAGTGATTGCTATTCGCCCTGCTAGAATCGCTTTGTATCATTATGCACACATGCCAAGTCAAATTAATGCCCAGCGTTTAATCGACGAAAGTACTTTGCCAAGTAGTAGTGAAAAAATTGCGATGTTTTCCGAAACAATTGGTCGATTGATTGATGCAGGGTACATCTATATAGGCATGGATCATTTCGCATTAGCGGACGACTCTTTAGCGCAAGCGCGAACGACTGGTGGACTTCAGCGTAATTTTCAGGGTTATTCAACGCATGCGGAATGCGATATTATTGGCTTAGGCGTCAGTGCTATCAGTAATGTGAATGAATCATTTTGTCAAAACACCAAGTCGATAAGTACTTACAAAGCAATGCTCGCAAAGCAAATGTTGCCAATAGAAAAAGGCATAAGTCTGAATGAAGATGATCAAGTTCGTGCTGAGGTGATACAGCGCCTGATGTGTGATGGTATTGTCGACTTTGACAGAATAGGGGAGCAGTATCATATTCAATTTCAGCACTATTTCCATGAGGAGATCTTATCATTAGATCTCTTTGAAAAGGATGATCTGATTCAATTAAGCCAATCCGGTTTTAATGTGACCGAACGAGGCCGTTTCTTCTTACGAAACATTGCTATGGTGTTTGATGTTTACTTGCCTAAAATAAGCTTGCAGAAGGCGAGTCAGTCTAGTTATAGTAAAACTTTATGACGTTAGCTGATTTAAGGCAGAATATGACTATTCCAGAAGTAGAGACACAACAAAACCAATCAAGGTGTGGTCAGTGCGCGCTAGGGAAAATCTGTTTGCCTGTTGGTTTAGATTCGAGTGATATGGGGCGTTTGGAAGAAATAATTAAAACGACAAAACCCTATCAAGTTGATGATACGGTATACGAAGCCGGTGGCCAGTTACGTAACGTCTATGCTGTAAAATCCGGGATGTTTAAGTCATATATCATTGATGCCGATGGAAATGAACATATTGTGGCATTTCATTTGCCTGGAGAATTATTTGGTCTTGATGCAATTCATGCTAAAAGGTATATCTCTACTGCAAAAGCCATTGGTACTTCTACCGTTTGTGCAATTGAGTACGAAAGTCTCACATCTTTATCGTTAAAGCTGCCAACGCTTCAGAAGCAGTTGATGAACCTTATGAGCAAGGAGTTTTCTAGTGCACAAGCTTTATTAGCGGAACAGTCAGCTGATCGAAAATTAGCAGGCTTCTTGCTCGGTTTATCAACTCGTTTTAAGCAACGAGGGTATTCTGAAATGACCTTTAATCTTGCGATGCAGCGTAGCGACATTGCTAATAATCTAAATATGGCGCCTGAAACAGTTAGCCGGATGTTTAAGCGCTTAAAAAGCGAGGGCATTATTGAACTTAATTTAAATGAAGTGACTATTTTAGATATGCCGAAACTGCAAACCCTTTCAGGCTGCTTAAGCTTTAGTTGAGTTAATAAGTCGTGAGAGTTGAGTGACATGACTCAAGCTAAAATTACCTAAAAATAAGTAGGGGGAAACCCCGCACTTGCTTCCCACTGCAAGGCTCAATATTCTGAGTCGTGCTGAGCTTCCCTTGGTTCATTCATAACCTGCTAGAAATACACTTATCCTTTACTATTTTCTTTAAACCATTGTTGTCTTTTGAACACGACTTTATTGTGCGTACTCTTTTTACTTGTGTATTTATTCTTTAATGCTCATTCGTTATTAAGAGGCTTGTGGATAGATCGTGGGTTCATGAATTCAGATGACGCAATTCACATTAACCGTTTTTAACAAAAAACCCTCCTATTTTAACAATGCTTAATAAGCTGAAACAAAGCTTAATGGCTCTATTAGCACGCTATTGCTCTGATTAGATTTTTTGTTAGCAAAAGGCCTGGGTCAAAGTGTTAATAGGGTTGGTAAAACAAATAAAATAAAATTCTTCAAGGAGAATCACATGAGAAGTGCAAAAAAAATTGCTTTGGTTGCTGCAATTGTAGCAGCGTCATCAGTACAAGCCGAAATGGTCGCATTGGATGATGCTTCAATGAGTGAAGCAACGGGTCAAGCCGGTTTAACTGTTGACATCAATGACTTAGAAATTAAAGTTGGCGCATTAGACTATAAAGACGGAGGTTTTTTGTCTATTAAAGATTTCAGGTTTGGTGTGGCAGATGAGACGAGTGGCGATAAGTTTGACAATATTCGTATGACGCTTGATATCGCAGGTCCAGGGGGCGTTAATAATGCGGATTTAGGCGAAGACAAATTAGGGTCTCACTTTATCGAAGAAGCGGCTGGTTTGGTTAATGGTGACTGGGGGACTGGTTATGTAGACCAGGCACCTTTGATTACTGATGGTGATCTAGTGATTACTTTCCGTACAATGGATCTGACTAATATTTTTAATGCAGTTGATTTTGGTTTAGATATTGGTTCAATAGGTTTAGGTGCGTCAACTGAAACGATTGGTGACGTGACTGACGGCACTGTGTTTCTTGCTAACCTTAGTCTTGATGGCTTCTTAGGGCCAGTTGATATAATTATTGATGGTAATGATTCTGGTATGAATATCTCAGGGTATTTTAATGCGACGGGTCATATTGATCAGCCTTTTAAGGCTGTTCAAACGGATTTCTATATCCACAACAGTCGTGGAGCTAGTTCAGTTTGGTTGAATACTAAGGATAGAAGTAATTCAATGGCCCATATGCAGATGAATATTTCTAAGAAGTATGATCATTTAGCTTCAGGTCAAACCGCGTTAGCATTTGATTTGCAAAACTTTGAAGCAGATCTTGACTTTGAAAATGTAACGTTAGGTACTTTTGCAGGCGCTCAGGGTCGTGGAATTGGTGATATCTATTTTACAGATCTATCGATTCGTGCAGAGACTGTTATTTACGGTCACTAAAAGCGATTGATGATGCTTCTAAGCTGTATTGAGTGATGTTCTCTACGGCTTATAAGTAAAATAATGTTGCTTTGTTGGAGGTTTGATGACTACTTGAAAAAAGGTGGTTGTTAAACTTCTGACTTTTTTGTTTGGTTAATAATTTATTTGGTTTTGTTGAAATGTTTAAAATTATTCCTTTGTTAAAACAGTTCCCGTTCTGTAAATTTTTTATTTTATTGGCGTGCTTTGGTGTTGTTACTGCAAACGAGGATTATGAGCCAATTGAAGATCTTAATATCGAGCTGGCCAGAGAAGAAACTCGAGAAAATTTGAAGTATTTACTGGGGGGGGTTTTAAAGAAAGCGGCTTCCCTGCAGGAAAAATATGGTGATTTTTCTCCTTACGGAGCGGCTTTATTTAAAGATGGTAGTGTTAAATATGTTTGGTATGCGAAGCCTGGTCAAGCTGTAAGTGAGCCGGCTAAAAGTATTCCGTTAATTCGACGCGCTCTGCAGTCTCAAGTGTTGTCTGGGAAAATTGTTGGTTCCGCTGTGGTCTATAAGTATCAAAAAGAGGCTGAGAAATCATTGCAGTTAAATGTAGAGCTAGAGTATCAAACTGGTTTAGCGCTTGCGTATGCGTCAGAAATGAATATTGATGCAAATAATAAGGTGTCTTGGGGTCAAAACCAGCAAGTTAATTTTGAACCTAGGGTTTTTGTTGTATCTGAAGGTCAAGATATGGAGCGAGAGGTTCTAGCTGAAGAAGTGCCTGGAGTAAAATAATTACTTTCAGGCGTTGTCTGAGTAAAAAATATAAGAGATATAAAAAGTACATTAGGGGCTTTTTTAAGAGAGTTGTTTCTATTTGAGAATCTTTTTAAGTTCTTTTCGTACTTCGCCTGGCGTTTTTCCTGTCCAGCTACGATAGGCGCGAGTAAAGCTTGCTTGGTCGCCAAATCCTAATTTGTTCGCAATTTTATTTAGTGGCATAGGCGTGTCACGCAGGTATAGATTCGCGTAATCCAGCCTCACTTCATTACTAATTTCTCGAAAAGAAGTGTCTTCGTCGGCTAGTTGTTGGCGCAGGTAGCGCGAGCTCATATTCAGGAGAGTAGCGCTTCGTTCAATGCTGGCTAAATTGGGGGATTTCTTTATATGGTCTCTAACCTTGGTTGAAATGTTGTTGGTTAGGTTGTTGTTTTCATGTTCTTTCTTTGAATTGTGTAAGTGTTTTTTCTCAGCGAGTGAGTAAGAAATATTTAGTAGTTTGTCTGCATCCTTTTTTCTATTGTTGAGTTGCTTAACTTCGGAAAGTACAACGCGGTTTTGTGTGGTGTTAAAGTTCCAATGAGAGTTTGGTGCTAATGATGTCCACTCCGCTTCGGTTCGATTTGATGAAAAATCAAAGTCGAAGTGCAAACTGTTGCATATATTTTTGGAGACTGCATAAATGCTGCCCATGTACATTTTTGCGATGAGTGGTTTAGCACTGCCGACATTCCAGGTGTCGTTTAGTTGAATAATTGTATCGCGGCCGTTTCTAAATACCTCCATCTCAAATAGTGGTATGCAAACTTGCATATGTTTGACGATGGTTTCTACCATTTGTTGTAAGTCTTCACTGCTTAATAAAGAGTATCCGAAGAGCCCATGTGATCCAAGGTCTAATTGTTGGCCGAACTCAAAAGCTGCGCTCTCGTCATTTAGTAGCCATTTGGCGGTTTCCAATACTGGGGTTATTTGATTTATTGATATGTAATCGTCAGCTTTACCAATCAAGTCTTTAGCGGATGGGTTGTGTGCAAGTATTGCTTCTTCTGTAATTCCTTTTGTTTTTAGGAAGTTGAAAAAGCGGTTGGCGTAGCTGGTTGAAATCAAAGGAACATCATAATTTTGCGTATTATTTGTCTGCGATAATGCCATCATAAGTTCCTTTTGTATTAGATGAATCTATTTTATTAGAGATACAGGTGTAAATAGAAGTGCCTAAGGTATAAAAATTGATGAGGTTCACAAAATCTTATGACGCGATTCTCACTTGCTGCAGATTGTTGCTTCGTACAAGATATTTGTTCGAATGATTGTTAAACAAAGTTGTTATCCCTTGCTGTGTTTGGTTTGTGATGAATGTTCATGGTTTTTCTGATTGATATGGCGTATTTGTTTTTTTTGGTTGGGATGGGAGTGTTTTGTTTGTCTGTTTTGTTCGTTTGCGTACATTTGTGTTGTTAAAGGTTTATTTGGTAGGTTCGGGTAAACGTTATATTGAGTCGTTGTTAAACTGTCAATTTTGTCACACTTACCTAATTTAACAAAAAAACAACCTATTTTAACAATGAATAAATACTTGGAAAAACGCTTAATGACTGTCAGACATCTCATGGGTTCGTAGTATGTTTTTTGAATTGAATGTGTGAAGTGTGCTGAATGCAAGGTCAGAGTTTTGATGAGGAAGATCGTCATATTTTAGGTAAGGATAACCGCTAAATTGCATTGAGTGCATTGCTTGTCTTCTTACGTTGTTTTACAGCGTCAAAAAAATAATTAACGCGAATTTTTTTCGTATAAGAAATCAGGAGTGAAAAATCATGAAAACAAAAACTTTTAAGATCAATCCAATACGTGCGGCGGTAATTGGTTCTGCATTAATGGCTGCTAATGGTGCAGCAATGGCTGCACCTGTTAATACGTCGCTAGAATTTACCTGCCCTTTCCCGCTTATTGGTGATCAGATTATTATCGCAAATATTTCTGCTGATTACCCTGAGTCAATTGTTATTGGAGCAGGTGGTGCGCCAGTTGAATTAGGTCCAGTAAATGTTGAAGCGATCACGATTGTTCCTGATAAAGCACGTCAAGGTTTAGCTTTTGTTGATGCAACGACTATTACAGGTGTTGCGCATAGTGTTAATACTTTTCACACTGCAGCCGGCGATCTACCAAATAACACGGATTTAGCGATTGAGCCAACGACAATTCCTGCGGATGAGAGTGGTCCATTTGATGTGCCAGCTGCAGGTATTTCGCCAGCTCAGAATTTTGATCTTTCTCATGTTGGTGCTGTCACATTGACGGTTGATGACTTGATCATGGATTTAAAAAACTTAAAGGCTGATGGTTCGGTTGCGCCGGCACCAGTAGGTGAGTTTTCGGCTGATTGTACTTTGAACCCTGGACAAGACAATGTGTTGACCACCATTCAGGTAACAACAGTTTTAGCTGATGCTGAGATTGAAGTTGAGCAAACAGCGATAGACTTAGGTACTAACTTGTTAGGCCAATCAAGTGAAGAAACAGTGACGATCCAGAATGTCGGTGGTGCAATTCTTGGTGTGAATGCTATTAGTATTACAGGGGCAGATGCTTCAGCTTTCTCAGAAACAAATAACTGTACTACGATTGATGCGGGCGAAAGCTGTACTGCTACGGTAACTTACACGGCTTCTGAAGAAGGTGCTCAAAATGCTAGCCTTGTTATCAACTCAACTGATGCTGATGAACCTTCTGTTTCTGTTGCGCTAAGTGGTACTGGTGCAATTGAAGATAAGCCAGAAATTAATGTAGATGTGACGCCATTAAATTTCGGTACGATTGAAGAAGGTACTAGTGCAACACAGACAATTCTGATTGAAAATGTTGGTACAGCAGCGTTAACAATTTCTGGTGTGGTTGTGAATAACACACAGGGTTCTGAGTTTAGTGCGACTGAAAACTGTTCTAGCATTGCTGCGGGTTCAAGCTGTTCTGAGACTGTGACGTTTGACGCAGTTGAAGGTGTTAGTGCGGGTTCGGTTGTTATTTCTTCTGACGATGAAGATGAAGCAACTACGCTAGTTAGTCTTGCAGGTGTAGGTGAAGCGGTTATCATTGATCCTGTTGATCCATGCGAGTTAGATCCAACTTTACCGGAGTGTGATCCTGGTACTGATCTAATTATTCCTGTGACACTTGATGTTGAAGGTAGTACTTACATTGCTGCAAACCACGGTACAGTACCTCTTGCTGGTGTGATTCAAAGTGAGTTTAATCTTACTCAAGGTTCATTTACGGGTGATTTAAATCTTGATCCGACTCAGGGTAGTTTTGAAATTATTCAAGGTTGGAAGCGTTATCAAGCGACAGCTCAGATTGAATTTGAGCCAGTTGGCGAAACGGTTGGTACTTTGGTTGATGGTGTTCTAGTAGCGACTTCTCAGGCTTATGTTAAGCTTCCTAAAGTAACTAAGTCTTTGTTTGGCTGGGTTGATTGGAAAATAGGTGGTGGTGCAGAATGTCGCACTAAAGAGCCTGTAACATTTACTATTACTTCTGCTGATGGCGAATACTTTGATGCACTTTCAGGTGGTGAAGTAACAGGTACTTATACTATGTCAGCGCTAGAAAATTGTGGTTTACTAACAAGTATTCTAAGTTCTAAGTTAGCGGGCCCTGATAATACTATCAGTCTATCGCTAACGCCTGACCTTTAAGTAAGGTTTCCTTATAGCGATTATTCTCTTCTGCTTACTTTCAGGCTAGGTAGTTAGAGATTTTCCAAAGCGCTTGTTATTATAGCAAGCGCTTTTTTTGTGCGTGATGAATATTCGTTAGTTTTCAAATCTCAAATCTCAAATCTCAAATCTCAAATCTCAAATCTCAAATCTCAAATCTCAAATCTCAAATCTCAAATCTCAAGTCTCAAATTTATTTTTGTTAACTAGGTTTTGTGTTGTCTTGTGTGAGTTCTCATTTACCGTTTATAACAAAGAAAACACCTATTTTAACAATGAATAAATCCTATAAAGAGCGCTTAAATGGAATCGAATATTGCGCAGGTTTGGTGTGACGTTTTAAATGAGTTGCCGGTGTGCTTAATTCAAGGGTAGGGCTTAGGTAGAGAGTATGAATGTTGTGCAAGTAAGGAGGGTTGTTATGTTGTAGGTGGGTGGTTGTTATGTTGTAGGTGAGGGCGAACGTTGATTTTTATTGAGGTTTGAATCGTCTTTTCCAATACTTAAATATATTTGAATAATAATAAATCCAGATTTTTCGTGTAAGAGTAAACAGGTGTATAAATCATGAGAACAAAAAATTTAAATAATAGCCGAATTTGCGCAACCGTAATTGGATCTACTTTAATGGCGGTTAATGGCGCAGTAATAGCCGCGCCAGATACAGTATCGCTAGATTTTACGTGCCCTTTTCCCTTTATTGGGGATCAAGTTATTACTGCTAATGTCTCTGCTGATTACCCCGAGTCAATCATTATTGGAGCAGGTGATGTGGCAGTTGAATTACCTTCAGTGCAGATTGATGCCGTTGCGATTGTTCCTGATATGGCACGTAGAGGTCTAGATTTTGCGGGTGCGACCACGATTACCGGTGTTGCGCATAGCATGAATACATTTCATACGGCTGCAGGTGGTCTCCCTCATAATATAGACTTAGACCTAGAGCCCACAACGATACCTGCTGAAGAGACGGGTTCTTTTGAGGTGCCTGCGAGTGGTGTGTCTCCTGTGCAGGGTTTCGACTTGTCACATATTGGGGTGGCAACACTGACCGTTGATGATTTAATTCTAGATTTAAAAAATGTAAGGGCTGATGGTTCAGTTGCAACAGCGCCTGTTGGAGAGCTTACGGTTGATTGTGCTCTAAATGCAGGTCAGGACAATGTGTTAACCGCTATTCAGGTAGTTACTGGTTTAGCTGATGCTGAGATAGAGGTTGAGCAAACAGCTGTTAATTTTGGCTCTCACTTATTGGGTCAATCAAATGAAGCGATTTTGACGATCCAAAATATCGGTGGTGCAATTCTTGGTGTGAATGCCATTAGTATTTCGGGCGCAGATGCTTCTGCTTTCTCAGAAATAAATAATTGTACAACGATTGATCCAGGCAAAAGCTGTACTGCAACGATTACATACACGGCTTCTGAAGAAGGTGTTCAAAATGCTAGCCTAAACATTGAATCAACGGATGAAGATGAGCCTTCTGTTTCAGTTGAGTTAAGTGGTGAGGGGGTAATTGAAGATAAACCAGAAATTAATGTTGATGCAACGCCATTAAGTTTCGGTACGATTGAGGAAGGTACTAGTGCTACACAGGCAATTCTGATTGAAAACGTAGGTGCAGCCCCATTAACAATTTCAAGTGTTGTTGTAAATAATACTCAAGGTGCAGAATTCAGTACAACTGAAAACTGTTCAAATATTGCTGTTGGTGCAAGTTGTTTTGAAACGATTACATTTAACGCGGTTGAAGGCGATAGTGTGGGTTCTGTAGTGATTTCTTCTAACGATGATGACGAGGCTATGACTTTTGTTAGTTTGTCGGGTTCTGGCGAGACGGTTATTGTTGATCCAGTGGATGACCTAATTATCCCTGTGAAACTTGATGTGGAGGGGAGTACCTTTATTGCGGCAAATAATGGAACGGTTCCTCTTTTAGGTGTCATAAAAAGTCAATTTAACCTCACTCGGGGGGAGTTTAAGGGTGATTTGATCCTTGATCCGACTAAAGGGAGTTTTGAAGTTATTCAAGGGTGGAAGCGTTATCAGGCAACTGCGAAGATTGAATTTGAACCAGTTGGTGAAACGGTTGGTACTTTGGTTGATGGCGTTCTAATGGCGACGTCTCAAGCTTATGTCAAGCTTCCAAAAGTGACTAAGACCTTATTTGGTTTAGCTTTTTGGAATATTGGAGGCGGGGCTGACTGTCGTACTAAAGAACCGGTAACGTTTACAATTACTTCGGCGGATGGTGAGTATTTTGATGCGCTCTCAGGTGGTGTTGTAACAGGTACTTATACTATGCCAGCGTTAGAGAACTGTGGGTTGTTGACGAGTATTCTTAGTTCAAAACTGGCAGGTCCTGGTAACACTATTAGCTTAACATTGACGCCCGACCTATAAGCTAGTGACTCGTTTATAGAGGCTGCTCCTTTTTGTTTGTTTTCAGGTAGGGATTTTTAAAAGTGCTTGTTGTAATGGCAAGTGCTTTTCTTCTTTTTTGCGGGTGAATAATCTTATCGCTATTTAGTAATTATCATATTTTTTGGTTTGCTCTCACAAAAGTGCGTGAGTACACGTTTTCCGATAATGACAAAAAAAACACCGATATTATCAATGATTTATTAATTTAATCATCGCCTAATGCGCCTCTGGAATTTCTTAAGCTCAATTTAGGCCTCTGTAATTGAGTTAAATGCCAGCGTGTAGCGAAAGTTGATCAGTGTAATATTGAGTTGCTTGGTCTATGCGAAATTTACAGAGATATACTACATAAGTAGTACGAATTTTTTATCGTATGAAAACTCAGGAGTGAATAATAAATGGAAATTAAATCTTTTAAAGTCAACCCAATACGTGCCGCAATTGTTGGTGCTGCATTAATGACGGCTAATGGTGCAGCAATGGCAGCACCCGTTAATACATCGCTAGAATTTACCTGCCCGTTCCCGCTTATTGGCGATCAAATTATTATTGCTAATATTTCTGCGGATTATCCTGAGGTAATTGAGGTCGATTCAGATGGAACGCCAACTGAGTTAGCACCAGTACAAGTTGATGCGATTACAATAGTGCCTGATAAAGCGCGTCAAGGCTTAGCATTTGTTGATGCAACGACCGTTACAGGCGTTGCGCACAGTGTTAATACATTTCATACAGCAGCTGGTGATCTACCGAATAATACCGATTTAGCGATTGAGCCAACAACGATTCCTACTGATGAATCTGGCCCATTTGACGTGCCTGCGGCGGGTGTTGCACCAGCACAAAACTTTGATATATCGCATGTTGGTGAAGTCTCACTGACAGTTGATGATTTAATCATGGACTTAACAAATTTAAAGGCTGATGGCTCAATTGCGCCAGCTCCAGTCGGACAGTTTTCAGCGGATTGTAGTTTGAATCCAGGTCAAGACAATGTCTTAACCACCATTACGGTAACAAGTGGTATCGTTCCTGCTGAAATTGCTGTTGAACCTGCATCAATTGATTTTGGTACACATTTAGTTGGCGGCTCTAGTGATGAATCAGTAACGATACGTAATGTCGGTGGGCAAATTCTTGGCATTAATTCAATCAGTCTAGCGGGTACGGATGCGGCTGCATTTTCAGAAACGAATAACTGTACAACAGTTGCTGCTGGTGAGAGCTGTACTGCAAGGGTTACTTATTCTGCTTCTGAAGAAGGGGTTCAGGTTGCTAGCTTGGTGATTGATTCTACGGATGAAGCTCAGCCAACGGCGACTGTTGAATTAATAGGAACTGCAGTAAACGACGAGAAACCAGAAATTGAAGTTGTGCTTACGCCACTTGATTTCGGCACCATTGTTGAAGGTACGAGTGAAACTCAAACAATTGAAATTAAAAACCTTGGTACAGCACCATTAAATGTTTCTGGTGTGGATCTAACGAATGAGATTGGTTCTGAATTTTCTATAACTGAAAATTGTACTGACATTGCTGCGGGTTCAAAGTGTACTGAAACTGTTACATTTGACGCTGTGGTAGGTAATAGTACTGGTTCTGTATTGATTTCTTCTGACGACGAAGACGAGTCTGCAATAACAATTGATCTTTTGGGGGGTGGAGAAGAGAAGGAGATACCTTATTGTGAAGAGTTTCCTAACGACCCAGACTGTGGTGTTATCATCGATATCACACTTGATGCTGAGGGTAGTAGTTATATCGCAGCTAACGACGGTACGATTCCTTTAGTGGGTGAAATCGTGAGTGAATTTAACCTAACTCAAGGAAAGTTTACAGGTGATTTGAACCTTAAACCGACTGAAGGTAGCTTTGAAATAATTAAAGGCTGGAGTCGTTATCTGGCAACTGCTCAAATAGAATTTGAGCCAGTTGGGGAAACGGTTGGTACTTTGGTAGATGGTAAGCTTGTAGCGACTTCTCAAGCTTATGTGAAGCTTCCTCTAGTAACTAAAACCTTATTTGGTTTAATTGATTGGAAAATTGGCGGTGGTGATGAATGTCGCACTAAAGAGCCTGTAACGTTTACGATCTCTTCAGCCGATGGCGAGTATTTTGATGCCCTTGCTGGTGGTGTTGTCTCGGGTGTTTACGATTTACCTGCACTAGAAAATTGTGGCTTATTAACAAGTATTCTGAGTCTAAAGCTTGCTGGACCAGGTAATACGATTGACCTGTCGTTGACACCTGATCTGTAGTTTATCACTCTAAGTGATTATTTTTCTTCCTGTCAGTAAAGTCTGATAAGTAGAGAAACTTCTAAGCGTTTGTTGTGATGACAAACGCTTTTTTTATGTCTGAAATAAATGCAGGACATTATTTATATAGAGTAATTAAGAAAAATAGAATGTTGTGTGAGTGGGGCTTACTTTAGCTCAATAAGTCATGACAATAGATTGGGATGAGTGTAAGGAATTCTAATATAGTTCGATAGATTTCACCCTGTTGGGATGAACTTCGTTTATCGCCAACCTATAATTAAGTATTTAAGCTTTAAGTCGGTGTCATTCGGGTTTGACGTTTTTTAAGTAGTCTTTATTCAATACTTTTATGCCAAATAGTGTCTTCATTCAGTTGACGGTGTACTATATACCCTGTTTTTAATTTGAAATTATTGTCGCGTAAGTTGGTTTCATGAGTTATCAGGTTCTTGCCCGAAAGTGGCGCCCTCAAAATTTTAAAGAAATGGTTGGTCAAGAGCATGTCTTGAAAGCATTGATCAATGCTTTGGATAGCCAAAGGTTACACCACGCTTACTTATTTACAGGTACGCGTGGGGTTGGTAAAACAACCATAGGTCGTATTTTGGCGAAGTGTCTTAGTTGTGATAAGGGTATTACGTCTGAACCTTGTGGCACCTGTGGCGCCTGTTGCAGTATTGTTGAGGGGCGTTATGTCGATTTGATTGAAATCGATGCGGCATCACGAACGAAAGTTGAAGACATGCGTGAGCTGTTGGAAAACGTGCAATATGCTCCGACTGAAGGTCGCTTCAAGATATATCTGATTGATGAAGTACACATGCTTTCCCAATCAAGCTTTAATGCTTTGTTAAAAACACTTGAAGAGCCTCCTGAACACGTTAAATTTCTGTTTGCGACCACAGATCCTCAAAAACTCCCCGTAACGATCCTTTCAAGATGCTTGCAGTTTAATTTAAAAAATATGTCGCCTGAGCGTATTGTTGGGCACTTGAACCATGTATTAACACAAGAGCAAGTCACCTTTGAAGAAATGGCTTTGTGGGCCTTGGCGCGGGCAGCTGATGGCAGTATGCGTGATGCTTTGAGTCTTACTGATCAAGCTATTGCGTATGGCAATAGTGTACTGACGGAAGTTGGTGTGAGTACGATGCTTGGGACGGTAGATCAGAAAAAAATCTATCGAATACTTGATAAACTTGTGAGTCGTGATGCTTCGAGTATGTTGGCCGAAGTACAAAGTTTGGCTGAGTTTTCACCTGACTATACCTCTGTATTAGCGACTCTTGCGGCGATATTACATCGTGTTGCGGTTGAACAGGCGGTGCCGGGTGCTAGTGATAATAGTATGGGAGATCAAGAGCAGGTTGTGAGTTATGCTCGTCTATTATGCGCAGAAGATGTTCAGTTATTTTATCAAGTGGCATTGGTAAGTCGGCAAGATTTGGCGATTACCCCTGACCCTAAATCTGGTTTAGAAATGGCCTTGTTAAGAATGATGGCTTTTCAGTTATCGCCGGTAGAGGGAGATAAGCCAACTTTACCTGTATTACAAGAGGTTGATACGGCATTAGCTACTGAAACTCCTGAGCCACCTCTTGAAACGCAGCCTTCAGTCTCGGATGAACTACCTCCTATGCTGTCCGCAGAGAATAGTCCGCCCTTAGAAGTCTACGAGAATGATGCATCGATAAATGAAGCTGAAACAGCTCCAAATGCAGCTGCGTACGATTATGAAAACGAAACAAATGCGTTAGAAGAGTCGAAAAAAAAAACAATTTTAGCTGAAGAGCCTTTAGAGCAGATTTTTCAAGAAGCAGTTGTGCCAGAGATTGAAGAAAGCCAACAGCTTAAAAGAGAAACGGTTAACTTGGCTAATATAGCGCCAATTGAGAAGGGTCCAAGTGAGTTTCATGTAAATGAACCTGTTGTTAGTCTTTCAGTAGAAGAGGCCATTGAGAGTAACAATTTGGTGATTGAACCCGCTAGTAAAGTCATTACTGAGTCGGTTAATAAAATAAGTGATACACCGACCTTAGGCTCTAGCGCTACTCCAGATGTACAACCAATAAATTCGAATGTGGAGCAAAGTGATGTATCCTCTTGGTCAGTTCGGGCTGCCCAACTAGGTTTGTCTGGAATGACCTTAAATTTATTATTAAATTCGGTACTTGAAGAAAATGAGCAAGGCTTAGCGTTATACTTTGATGCAGGTCACTACCGTTTGCTTAATCCTAGCCATGAAAGCAGAATTCGCGCAGCAATACAACAAGCGTATAGCTATGACCAGAAAATTACTTTTTTTAATAGCCTGAAAGAAAATCAGGAATCGCCAATGATGTGGCGTGAGCGGAAACGTGGAGAAATGCAGGTACAGGCAGTGCAATTGATTAAATCAGACCCTAATGTCCAGAAAATATTAGATGTGTTTGATGGCGTTTTGGTTGAAAATAGCATCAAAGCAATAGGTGAAGTCTCGTAAAGAGCTAAAAATATTGACAGGAGAGTGTGATGATCGGTGGAAATATGGGCGATATGATGAAACAAGCCCAAAAAATGCAGGAAGAGCTTCAAAAGCAACAAGAAGAAATTGCGAATGCAGAAGTAACGGGAGAATCTGGGGCGGGCATGGTTAAAGTGCTAATGAATGGCCGTCATGACGTTAAAAAAGTTGAAATTGAAGACTCGCTAATGTCGGAAGAAAAAGAACTGTTAGAAGACTTATTGGCGGCGGCGGTGAATGATGCAGTTCGTAAAATTGAAGAAAAAAGTAAGAGTTCCATGTCAGGCTTAGCTGCAGGTATGGGATTGCCCGCTGGGTTTAAAATGCCTTTTTAAGGTTTGTGTATTTTTTTGTTTTTTTAATATGAAGAGATTGTTGTATGGGGTTCGGACCAGTAATTGATGAGCTAATTGGTGCCTTAAGAGTTTTACCTGGCGTAGGGCAGAAATCAGCTCAGCGAATGGCGCTCCATCTATTAGAAAGAAATAGGACGGGTGCGCAACGTCTCGCTTTTAGCTTAGAGAGTGCCGTGGAGAAAATTGGCTATTGCAATACATGTCAAAATCTAAGTGAGCAAGAGTTTTGTGCAATGTGCCAAGATTCTTCTCGCGATAATGAAACTATCTGTATTGTCGAATCGCCTTCAGACCTTATGGCGATTGAGCAATCGCATCATTATAAAGGCCACTATTTTGTTCTTAAAGGAAGCCTATCGCCGCTTGATGGTCGCGGCCCAAATGAAATAGGCATTCCTGCATTAGTATCTCGCGTTAAGTCCGCAGGTATAAAGGAAGTTATTTTAGCGACAAACCCAACAATAGAGGGTGAGGCTACATCTCATTACATCGCTGAAGTGTTAAGTGCAAATAATTGCTTAATCACCCGTTTAGCACATGGCCTCTCAATGGGGAGCGAGTTGGGATATGTCGATGGTGGTACATTAAATCATGCCTTTTCTGGAAGAAAACCGGTACTAACGAATGAGTGAGATATTAGAAAGTTTTACCTTGATTGAAGACCAAATAGCTCTTGAGGCACAGGTTAAAAATTGGGCCTTAGATACGGTTTTAGCAATAGATACGGAGTTTATGCGTACAGATACGTATTATGCTAAGCCTGGCTTAATACAGATTGCAGATTCAAAAGGGGTCTTTATTATAGACCCGTTAAAGGTGAAGAGCCTTAAGCCTTTGGCAATTTTATTAGCTGACCCTAATATCGTTAAAATCATGCATGCAATGAGTGAAGATATTGAGTTACTTTATCAAGCAACAGGCGTACTGACACAATGTGTGTTCGATACACAAATAGCTGCGGCATTCTTAGGTTATGGTGCATCACTAGGTTACCAAAGTTTAGTTTCAGAAGTTTTAGGTTATCCTGTTGATAAATCAGAGACTCGGTCGGATTGGTTAAAACGACCTCTTACAGACAAACAATTAGCGTATGCGGCAAAAGATGCTGAATACCTGATTCTTCTTCATCGGGAGTTAGAAGCCGCGTTAATAGACAAAGCGCTTTTAGAATCAGTTTTCGATGAGTCTAGAAATATTTTAGCGCAGACAAAGAAAAATTGGGATCAACCTTCCGCGGCTTATTTAAAGCTTAGAGGGGCATATGAGTTACCTTTAGCGCGTCAGCAGGTTCTGCAAAAATTGGTTATTTGGCGAGACCAAAAAGCACAAAATGATAATGTGCCAAAACCTTGGGTGTTTGGTGACAAGTATTTGATTCAATTTGCTGAAACTTTACCTAAGAATATTTCGGATATAAGACGTATTAAAGATATTAAACCAAAATCTATACGTTTATATGGAGAAGGTTTAATCGCTCAATTGTCTGCTTTAGATTGTGCTTCAAATAAACTAGAAGGTGATTTTGTGGCGATCGATCGGCCGGTTAAAGGCGATGAATTACAGCTCTTTAAAAAGTTAAAAGCTGTTGTAAATGATGTCGCTGAGAAAACCGGTATAGCCCCTCAATTATTGGGGTCGCGCAAAATGTTAGAAAATACGGTTATTCATGTAGTGAGGAATAATCATGATACCTTACCTTTTGAATTTAGTGACTGGCGAAAAACGTTAATGGAAGATCAGTTTTTAAAAATTCTAAAGCACGATGCAAGTAACCGCTAGGAAAAGATAATGACGCAATATACATCTGATACAAAACGTTTTTGTTCTGTTTTTAAAAGCTCAAAAAAGAGAGAAATGTATTTGTATGTTGACCGTAAGACGGGAGTGAAAGAACTTCCAGATACGCTCAAAAATATTTTTGGTGAGCCCACTCATGTGCTAGATATGATCCTTACGCCCGAAAAAAAGCTGGCGAGAGTTGAGGCAGAGAAGGTGTTGTCCGAAATTGCTCTGAACGGGTTTTATTTACAAATGCCACCGGCAAAAGATGAAGAGAAAATTGGAGACTATCAGGTTCAACAGGATAGTTTGAATGGATAAGGCGTCTTCTTTTTGGGAGCACAAAAACCTATCTGAGATGAGTGCTAGTGAGTGGGAATCGCTTTGTGATGGCTGTGGTAAATGTTGTTTGCATAAACTTCAGGACGAAGACACGAATGAACTTTTATTTACGAGCATTAGTTGTGAATATTTAAACTTAGAAACGTGTCGATGTAATGTATATAAAGAGCGAAAGACTTATGTTCCAGATTGTTTAACTTTGAGCCCTAAGCATTTGGATGAATTAAACTGGCTGCCTTCAACCTGTGCATATCGTTTGTTGCACGAAGGAAAGTCATTACCAGATTGGCACCCTTTAGTAAGTGGCGATACGCAGCAATTGCATATTCAACATATTTCAGTGCGAGGCAAGGTGATCAGTGAAGTAGACTTGGCTGATGATGAAGACTGGGATGAATTTGTTATTGAAGGCTTATGAGTGTAAACCGGTGTTAGCCTTGTCCGTTGTATTGAGAAAAATCGAAAGAACATTAAAAGTTACGAGGAATAAAGTTTGGAAGTATCATCATATCTAATGGCTTGGGGTTGCTATTTACTGTCGGCTATTGGTTTAGTGTTTGTGTTTTGGCGAATGACAAGAAACCTTAAACTACGCCGAACTCGCCGTTCATTAAGAAGTTTGGTGGCCGTGATTTTATTTACCCCTATCAATATAACCGCAGGAAACATTTGGTTAGCGCCTGCTTATTTAGTTGGTTCATATGATTGGGTGTTAGGCAAAACAGAAAAAGCTTTAGAAGCAGGCATATATATATCGGTCGCTTACGTTTTAATGATGTTTATTATTATGCTTGAATCCGTTATAAGAAGATTATTTGGAATGGAGCGAGCCCATTAATACTATGTTAGATATAAAAACAGGGCTAAAAATACAAACTGGAATTTATCAACACTATAAGGGGCCTAAATATGAAGTTTTAGGTCAAGTTCAGCATAGTGAAACCGAAGAGGTACTAGTTATGTATCGAGCTCTTTATGGTGAATATGGTTTATGGGTTCGACCATTATCTATGTTTCAAGAGCATGTGACTGTAGATGGTGAAAATAAACCAAGATTTAAGCTAATTGAAGCGCAAGAAATACAACTAGGCTCATTTCATCAATGAGTCGGTAAGTATAAATCATCACAAAAACAATGACTAAGCATCCAAACTATAGAAAATACCTCTAAACTCTCATTGTTGTTATTGAAAAACCTGCTATAAATTAAATTATGTTCTGCTAATTCTATTCCAAATTCGACCTTAGTTGGCAGATAACTTATTTTAAAAGATGTGTGTAGCAGGGGAAACTATGTCCTTTAGTATTAACATTAGAGCACCAAAATATTTCAATTTTTTGATGATATTCTTGATGTTCGCCAGTAGTCCAATGACGATAAGCCATGCGGTGGCTGAAACTGCAGCAGAAGCGATTTCAGACAGCACCGCTAAAAAAGGCGCTGATATTCGTCTGCTTATTGATATTTCTGGCAGTATGAAAAAAAATGACCCTTCTAACCTCCGTATCCCTGCGGTCAACTTATTAACTGAACTTATACCAGATGGTGATAAAGCCGGTGTTTGGACTTTTGGTCAATGGGTTAATAACTTGATTCAGCATAAAGTTGTTGATGATTCTTGGCGTTTGAATGCAAAAGAACAAGCAAAAAAAATAAACTCAGTGGCTTTGTATACCAACATTGGTGCAGTACTTGAGAAAGCCTCTGATGATTTTAAAACAAGTAAAAAATTAGACAATACACATTTTATTTTATTAACCGATGGAATGGTGGATATTAACAAGGATCCTGAAAAAAATTCTCAAGAGCGTGATCGAGTTTTAACGACACTCTTGAAGACTTTTAAAGATAAAGGGGCAAAAATCCATGCGGTTTCATTGTCTAAAAATGCTGATAGTGCATTAATGGATAAATTAGCGATTCAAACCGGAGGGCAATCCGCGGTTGCTGAGTCATCCGAAGATCTTACCAAAATATTTTTGCAAGCATTGGATCAAGCGGTACCCAATGAACAAGTGCCGATTGAAGGTAATGAATTTGTAATCGATTCAAGCGTAGAAGAGTTTACCGCTTTAATATTTAGGGGGGCTGGAGCAATACCAACAGAAATTATAGGGCCTGATGAAAAGCTCCATAGTAAAAGTTCACACTCTGACGATGTTAAGTGGTATCAAGATAAAGGCTACGACTTGATCACCATTAAACGCCCGCTCGAAGGAACATGGAAAATAAAAGCAGATGTCCAACCTGATAGTCGTGTGACAGTTGTAAGTAATCTTCAGCTTGATGTGACTCGTCTTCCTGTGAACTTCTTCGCTGGTGATAAATTAAATGTTGATGTTCGTTTTGTTGAAGATGGAAAAACGGTTACTAATAAAGACTTTTTATCATTATTGGATGTGAAATTAAACTTAAAAACTGAGGAGAATAAAGAAGGCAGTAAAACCATATCTGACCCCAAAAAACCGCCTACTGACGGTGTTTTTAGTGATGCTATTCGTAAGCTTACAAAAGTAGGGCAGTATGAGTTAACTGTGCTAGTTGATGGAAAAACGTTTAAACGAAAAAATCGTCAAATTATTAATTTGAGATCGCCATTTGATTTTGAATTTGCTGCTAAAGGTGAGGGGGATAGTGCCCATTATCAGTTGGTTGCCTCTGCACTAAGTGAAAATATTTCAATCGATCAAACCAGTGTGTTTGCTAAAATTAAAGCACCTGATGGTAGTAGCTTAATTAAAGCGGTTGAGTTAGATAAGGAGTCTGGACGTTGGATACTTCCAATTAAAGCAGATAAAGGCGATGGACTGTATAAAATTGCAATTAAGGTAAAAGCGAAAACGGTTGAAGGTAAGAAATTTAAATTTAGTCCAAAAGTATTTGAAGCCGTGTTTCCTATTCCTGCAGGGGAAGCTAATAAAATAGTCTCGGTAAATGAGGAAGAGGAGGTAGAAGAGCCTTCTGAGCCAGCGCCTGAGCCTGAAGAATCCGTAGAACCGGAAGTGGAGGAGGTTGAAGAAATTGTGCCTCCTATTGTAATTCCTGACGAGTTAGAGGAGCCGGAAGTTGTTTCTGATGGTGAAGATATTGTATTAGATGAGTCAGATTTAACATTTTGGTTAATCGTTGCTGGAGCGGCCGTCGCAGGTTTAGGTTTAATTGGTGGCGCAGTATTCTTTATTAAAAAGAAGCGAAATAAAAGTGATGAGGGTGAAGAGGAAGTTCTGAGTGATGCCGTGGTTGAAGAAATAATGGAGGAAGAGGATACCACTACTGAGGTCGATGAGGCGCTTGATTTTGTTGAAGAACCAGAAGAAATTATGTCAGAACCAGAGCCAGAACCAGAGCCAGAGCCAGAACCAGAGCCAGAGCCAGAACCAGAGCCAGAACCAGAGCCAGAACCAGAGCCAGAACCAGAGCCAGAACCAGAACCAGAGCCAGAACCAGAGCCAGAACCAGAACCAGAACCAGAACCAGATTTAGGCATGGATGAAGGGCTAGACTTATCATTAGATGAGTTGAGCGAAGTAGCTGAAGAGCTTGAACCTGTTGAAGATTTAGATCCCGTTGAAGAAAGTTCTACGGCTGCTGATGAAGACATTGCTGCAGATATTGCTCAGGCTATTGAAGAGGCTGCAGACGAAAAAGAAGACGAAATAGACAAAGAGGTTGAGGCCGCCTTAGATATTAGTGATCCAGAAGACGATGACGATGATGATGACGAAGAATTTAATTTAGAAGATTTCGATATTGGCGAAACAGATGAACCGTCAAAAGATGATAAATAGACATTAAGCCATGCTATGGCTTTCTGTTTATTTGCTAAGCCATAGCAGGACTTTACTTAGGAACGCTTATAATTTTGCCTCCAACCTAAAGGGTTAGCGATGAGCGCCGCCGAGGCTATAATTTATTTCGTGTAACTGCTTACCACTAGTAACCATTAGTAGGTTTAGAGAATAGGCAGAATAATGAAGAGCTAGAAGGTTTTGCGCATGAAGCAGTCAAAGGCATCAAAACAGAACAAAATCTATATGACTTTCGTCAGGTGCTCACTAAAATAACTGTTGAATGTGCGCTTAATATCGAACTGGATGAATACCTTGACTATGACAAACACGAGCAGTCTACTACCGCAGATAACAACCGTAAGGGTTTTCAAGTAATACGCTGAGAACCGAAGATGGTCGATTTTAACTCAATACTCCCAGTGATCGTGAGGGTACTATTGAGCCACATCTAGTTAAAAAATTAAACTGGCTTTACTTCCAAGAATGACAAAATTCAATTTTTGTACGCTCAAGGAATTAGTACCCGCAAAATTGTTATTACTTTAAAAGAACTCTATGGTGCAGATATTTCTGCTTCGCTTATTTCTAAAGTAACTGATGCTGTTAAAGAACAGGTTGTAGAATGGTAATCACGCGAATTAGATGGGGTTTACCCGATCGTTTATCTTGATTGAACGGTGCTTAAGATTCGCCAGAAGAAACAAATCAATTTACTTTGCATTAGGTGTGAGCCTAGACGGCCAGAAAGAGCTTCTAGGCATGTGTCTATCAGAAAATGAAGGAGCTAAGTTCTGGCTCAAGGTACTGACTGAAATTCAAAATAGAGGTGAAAAAGATATCCTCATTGCTTACGTAGATGGGCTTTAAGGCTTCCTTGATGCAATTATGGCTGTTTTTCATGAAACAATGGTTCAATTTTGTATTGTTCATGTGTTTAGGCGTTCAGTGAAGTATGTTTCTTGGAAAGACTACAGGCTGTTACAGCGGGTTTGAATCAGATTCCCAGTCACCACTGAAGAAAATGCTTTGCTTGCACCGGATCAATTTGAAGGCCTATGGGAGGATGGATATCCTCAAATAAGTCGTTCATGGCGTGCTCATTGGTAGAACTTACATACCCTGTTTGATTACTAAAAAGATATACGTAAAGGTATTTACACGACCAGCGCGATTGAATCACTTAATAGTGTTATTCGTAAGACAACAAAAAATGAAAGGCTTTTCCAACTGATGATTCAGCTAATAAATTATTATATTTAGTGATAAGTGAAGCATCAAAAAAATGGATGATGCCGATAAGAAACTGAAAAATGGCCTTGAGCCGGTTTATGGTCGAGCTCGAAGACCATTTAAAAATTATATATAATACTGGTAATTACACAGAATTATTTACAGCTTTGCGTAGCCACAATAAATCCACTCATTACGGTTATAATCTAATCTAACAATGTATATTTACCTTTAAAATACGGTAATCAAAATGCCTTACTTGTTAATAGAACTTATAAATTAAAACCATTAAGCTCTTTGCTGGTTGAAGTAATAGGACTTGGTAGTATTATTTTTTATGACTGGAATCACACTTTATCTGTGCACGGATTAGCATGAAAACATATCGCAACAAAACCTTTCACGATCTAACCCAATTTTCCTCGTTTAGCCTCTACACTTTTTACAATTGTTGGCAATTCATCTAAGCGGCTTTTTTTCATGGTTGTTTTTTTGCAAAGTTAGCGCATTTAAAATTTACGATTCAGATATTCTGTTAGGAGTGAGTACAAGATGATTGAAACTACAATTCGTTTTTTTCAAGAGGGTGGGTTTTTCATGTACCCCATCTCAATAATTTTAGTTGTCGGTTTGATCATTGCGATTGAACGTTATGCATACTTAACGTTAGCAAAGCGAAGCAATCGAGCGGATTTTAATAAACTACATAAAATGTTGGGCGGAAAAGACTTTAAAGCCGCTGTTAAATTTGCTTCGCAATCAAGCTCAGCTATGTCAAACATGATTGGTGCCGGTTTAGTTCGTTTGGGTCGCCGTCAGCCAAGAGATGAAATTGAATATGCGATGGAGGAAGGACTGCTTGATGCGATGCCTCGCTTAGAAAAGCGTACCCAGTATCTCGCGACACTTGCAAATGTATCCACTCTTTTGGGGTTATTAGGCACAATTATTGGATTGATCGCAGCTTTTACAGCGGTTGCCTCAGCAGATCCTGCGCAAAAAGCGAGCTTATTATCGCAAAGTATTTCGGTGGCGATGAATACAACGGCATTTGGGTTAATTGCCGCGATTCCCCTGCTATTGATTCATTCAGTTCTACAAACGAAAACGAATGAAATTGTAGATAGCTTTGAAATGGCCGGTATTAAAGTGATGAATATTATCAGTGACCGTACGCCAGTGGCAGCTTCTGATAATAAACCTGTAGCAACAGCACAGAGATCACCTAATTCAAGTGGTATGCAAGCTGCAGCGGCTATTTAGCTTTTGCAATAAATTATAATCTGAATCATAACTACGAATTGAAGCATCAGGGATCAAGAACATGAAACGAAAGCATCGTCGCTTGCGCACAAAAGATACTGATCTAGATATCACTGCCTTTATGAATTTAATGATTGTGCTAGTGCCTATTCTGTTGATGAATATGGTGTTTGCACAGACGAGTGTATTAGAGCTTAATTTTCCAAGCCAGAGCAATTCTCATGAGAATCAAGAGGTGGCGCTACAGTTGCAAGTCATTATTCTTGATGATCAGCTGGTTGTTTCTGACAACAAAGGCGGTGTGATCAAAAGCATTAAAAGCAAGGATGGCATCTATGATTTTGAAATGCTTGGGCGAGTGATGCAGGATTTAAAGTCTCGTATTCCTGAGAAAAAAGATATAACTGTGATGGCTGAAAAAAAGACGTCCTATCAAACTTTGGTTTCGGTTATGGACAAAGTTCGTTCTTTTAAAACAGTTGTTGCTGGGAGTCTGGTGCATGCGGAGCTGTTCCCCGAAGTATCGATCGCAGATGCGCCTGAGGTGGTTTCATCAGCAAATGTTGCTGATGTTCAAAGTACTTCAGTAGGCAAGGAGAAATCATGAAAACCTCAGCAAAAGCCAAAAGGCTTCAGCGTCATCAAAGAAGAGGGAAGTCGCAGGGGAAGCTCAATTTAGTATCTTTAATGGATATTTTTACCATTCTTGTATTCTTTTTGATGGTTAACTCTTCCTCTGATGTGCAAGTTTTAAATCAAGATAATAGTGTTAAATTACCAGTGTCTAATGCTGATAAAGTACCTAAAAATGCTTTAGCCTTGGCGGTAACGGCAGAAGATATATTGGTGGGTGGTCGTGCTATTTTGAAAGTTGATCAATTAAATGCTTTTGAAGGGGATGTTGAGCCACAATTAAAAGCCGAATTGGATTATCAATCTTCCAAGTCTAATGTTGCTCCTTCACCTTTAGGGTTACCGATTATTATTCTTGCTGATCGTGAATTACCTTATGAATTGTTGAAAAAAATTATGTCGACGTGTGTGGATTCGGGGTATGCCAGTATATCTCTGGCGGTTAATAAACCTGAACAGAAGGAGGTTTGAGCATGTCACTTACACAGCAAGGTTTAGCCTGGAATGTAGAAGTAGATGAGAATAATCGTTTAAAGAAAACTATTTTCAGTGTACTACCTATATTTATGTGCTTGGTTATATACGTCTCTTGGGTTGAATTGCCAGAGCAAGATAGGGAAACGTTAGAGGCATTACCCCCGCAACTAGCCAAGGTTATTCTTAAAAAGAAAGTTGAACCGAAGCCTGTCATTAAAGAGAAGAAAAAAATAGAGAAGAAAGAAGAGAAAAAAATAATACCCGAAAAAGTGGCTGAAAAACCAAAGCCAAAATTAAAGAAACCAGTGCCACAAATTGCTAAAAAGCCAAAAACTAAAATAAAGCATAAGCCAAAAGAAATATTATTAGCGCGCGAAAAAGCCAAAACCTCTGGGTTACTTGCGATGAGTAGCCAGTTATCAGCGATGAGTGCAATGGCAAGCAAGGTGACTCTGGATGTACCAAATACGATTACGGCCAAACCAATTTCCAGAAAAGCAGTGGATAGACTAGCCTCAAGTGTTTCTACCGTGAGGAGTACAGGGGTAGATAAGGCACTGTTGACACAGGATACTCAAAAAATAGCGTTGTCTTCACGCAAACTTACGGAAGTTGATCAGGTTGAAGAAGTATTTGCGGCTGTTGAGGCGGAAGAGAAAGCTGCTGCTGAGCAATTGTTAGTTGCACAGCGTACATCTGAAGAGTTACGTCGCACAATGGATGCGAACAAGTCGGCGATTCAAAGTATTTACAATCGAGCTTTACGTAAAAAACCATCACTACAAGGGATATTTACGCCTCTATTGGTGATAGAAGAAAGTGGTAAGGTATCAAATTGTACTATTGAATCGTCAACTTTAGGTGAACCAGGATTAGAGAGCAAATTCTGTAAGCGCTTAAGACTGGTTGACTTTGGTTACAAAGCGGGTGTAGACAGAATGAAGTTTAAATATCCATTTGATCTATTGCCTGGCTAAAATATAAACAATCGGCAAAGTAAACGGCCAACATCAATTCCTCAAAACATCGTTTTACCCGATTATTCATCTCATAATGTTGCGCAAGAGTCGCAATGCTGTGAGGTGTATATTCTGAAAAAAGTACCATTTAAACGACTAACGGCTATTAATTAAGCAAATAAAAGAATAAATATGGAATATCTGCTTTAATTATTGTTCATGTACTATTTGTGTCTTGCTCTAATTTGACACCATTGTTACAGTTGCTCGTTTAAATTATTCGAAAATTTTTAGGTTGACATCACTCCATGTTTAAAAAGATCCGAGGCTTATTTTCCAGCGATTTATCTATTGATCTTGGTACAGCTAATACACTTATTTATGTTCGAGAAAGGGGCATTGTTCTTGATGAGCCTTCTGTAGTTGCCATTCGAAATCACGGGGCGCAAAAAAGTGTCGCTGCTGTGGGCGCAGAAGCGAAAAGAATGTTAGGTCGAACACCTGGCAATATTACAGCAATCCGTCCATTGAAAGACGGAGTTATTGCTGATTTTGTTGTAACCGAAAAAATGCTTCAGCATTTTATTCACAAAGTTCACGAAAATAGTTTTATCACCCCAAGCCCGCGCGTTTTGGTTTGTGTGCCTAGTCGTTCTACAAAAGTAGAGCAAAAAGCAATTAGAGAGTCCGTTCTTGGTGCGGGTGCACGTGAGGTATTTTTAATTGAAGAGCCTATGGCAGCAGCGATTGGTGCAGGTCTTCCAGTTGAAGAAGCAAGTGGTTCTATGGTGGTTGATATCGGTGGTGGTACAACCGAAATCGCGATTATTTCTTTAAGTGGCATTGTTTATGCTGACTCGGTAAAAGTTGGTGGCGACCGATTTGATGAATCGGTGGTTGCTTATGTTCGCCGCAATTATGGCAGTTTGATCGGCGATGCGACTGCCGAAAGAATTAAGCAGGAAATTGGTTGTGCTTATGAGGGGTTGGAGCTACGTGAAATTGATGTTCGTGGCCGCAACTTAGCGGAAGGCGTACCTAGAGGCTTTACATTAAACAGTGAAGAGATACTTGAAGCCTTGCAAGATTCTTTAGCCCAAATTGTACAGTCAGTAAAAGGTGCTTTAGAGCAGTCCCCACCAGAATTAGCTTCGGATATCGCAGAGCGAGGAATCGTTCTAACGGGTGGCGGTTCTCTTTTAAGAGGGTTAGACCGGTTATTAAGTGAAGAAACTGGCTTGCCTGTTATTGTTGCAGAAGACCCACTTACCTGTGTGGCTCGTGGCGGCGGCAAGGCGCTTGAATTAATTGATAGTAGCTCTGAAGGATTATTCCCAATCGAATAAAGCCTTTTATAATAAAATTATACTGGTGCGCGTTTGTGCACCATTTTTTTATGTAGCATCTTGAAAAATATCTGATGTTTCTTAATGTTTAACGCATATTCATCGTGATGAAAGGAGGGGCTGATTAAAACTATATTTTCACAAGGCCCTTATTTAGCATATCGACTTCTATTGGCGGTTATTCTTTCCGTTATTCTTATTTTTATTGATGTTCGTACTTCTCAATTAAGCCCAGTACGCAATGTAATTAGCTCAGCTTTAACGCCTGTTCAATGGTTAAGTGATGTGCCAAGTGATATTGCTTTCGGATTGGAAAATATTTTCACTAGCCGTGAGTCTTTAGAAGAAGAGCTAGAACTCATGAAGGACCGTATGTTGGTGCTAGAGCGGAAGTCTCAAAAACTTGCGTCAGTCACGGCTGAACTGAATAGATTACGCGAACTTCTAAATGCGTCTCGTGTTTTAGATGAAGGGGTTGTGGTTGCTGAGCTTATTGGAGCTAGCCCAGATCCTGATAATCAGTATATTTTAATTAATAAAGGTTTTCAGGATGGCGTATATTTAGGTCAGGCTATTTTAGATTCAGAGGGCTTAATGGGGCAGGTAATTGAGATTAACGAATTTTCTAGTCGTGTTTTATTAATCTCAGATAGTCGCCATGCCGTACCCGTACAGGTTAATCGTAATGGGATGCGTGCTATTGCCTACGGTGTAGGTTCTCTAAGTGTTCTTGAGTTGGGCAATGTGCCTGATACAGCAGATCTTCAAGTGGGTGATTTGCTAGTGAGTTCTGGTTTGGGGGGGCGTTTTCCTCAAGGTTACCCAGTGGCAAGGGTAAGTTCAATCGAACATGATTCAGGGGAATCTTTTGCTCACGTTAAAATTACGCCAGAAGCAAAATTAAATCGTAGTCGCTTACTTTTACTAGTTTTCAAGCAAGCTGACCACGTATTGGCAATAGAAACACCCGAGGAAAAGACAGGGGGGCTTAGTGGCGATTAATAAAATAAGATGGTTAGCTGTTTTTCTTTCGTTTATTTTTGCAGCCATTCTAGAGTTAAATTTATTGCCGGATACATTAGCTTTTTTAAGGCCTGAGTGGTTAGTCTTGACTCTAATCTATTGGTTGCTCCGTCACCCCGAGAAAATAGGTATCGTAACAGGCGTAGTGATTGGTTTGGTGATGGATGTTTTGTCTGGTAGTTATCTCGGCATACACATCTTGTCTTTGAGTCTGATTTGTTATCTTGTTTTAACTATGCATAAACGCTTAAAAATGTTTCCTTTGGTACAGCAATCTGCTGTGGTGTTCTTTCTTGTGGGAATTCAGTTAATGGTCGTCTATACACTCAGATCTATTTTAGGTGTATCTGATATTGGTTTGGCTTACTTATGGCAAGCGCTTTCTAGCGCCATCTTTTGGCCCATGATCGTTATTTTGTGTGATCGCTTAGCGTTTGCACTACGATAATGAAAACAAATATTGTATTAGCTTCAGCTTCACCGCGTCGAAAAGAATTGCTTGAGCAGATTGGGCTCTCGTTTAATGTTTATTCTGCGGATATTGATGAAACACCCTTAAAATCTGAGCAACCATTCAAATATGTATCCCGCATTGCAAGATCAAAAGCACATGAGGTGTGGAAAAAAATGGCAGCCTCTTCAGCTTTTTTGGTTGAGGAGCGGACGCTAGTTTTGGCTTCAGATACGAGCGTTGTACTTGATAACGAAATTTTTGGAAAGCCTCAAACAAAATTAGAGTACTTTCGAATGATGGCGTGTTTATCTGGTCGGAAACATGAGGTGATCACAAGTGTACATGCTTTAGAGGTCGTTGCGTCAGACATTAAGTCAGAGAAAGCTTTTTCAGTTTGCACAAAAGTGAGTTTTAAGCTGCTTACACCTCAGGAAATAGAATGGTATTGGCATACGGGAGAACCTGCAGATAAAGCGGGGGGGTATGGTATTCAAGGGCGTGGAGCTTTATTTGTTGAAGGTATTGAAGGTAGTTATAGTTCGGTGGTTGGCCTGCCATTAAAAGAAACCGCAGAATTGTTGGCTGGGTATCAGGTCGATATTTGGTCATATTGATTTATATATCGACCACGCTTATTCACAGAAAATGAATTGAGAGTTCCTACTTTTAAAATAATACAGTATTAATAAAGGACAGACCCATGAGTGAAGAGATTCTAATTAATGTAACCCCTGTGGAAACACGAGTCGCGGTGATTGAAAATGGAATGTTGCAAGAGGTTTATATTGAGCGAACCTCAAGATGCGGAATCGTGGGTAATATTTATAAAGGGAAAGTAGTGAGAGTGTTGCCTGGTATGGAGGCCGCATTTGTAGATATTGGCTTAGAAAAAGCTGCTTTTATACACGTCTCTGATATTAAAGCGCAGATTAATTCCTCGATTGTAAATGGCAAAGAAGCAACGCCTGATATTACTCTACTCCTGCGTGAGGGGCAGCACCTTGTTGTTCAAGTGATTAAAGACCCTATTGGTACTAAAGGTGCTCGTTTGACGACTCAGCTTTCGATTGCAAGCCGTTACCTTGTTTATATGCCTGATGTCCCACATATAGGTATTTCGCAGCGTATTGAGGATGAGGAGGAACGTGATCGTCTTAAGAGCCTGGTTGAGAGTTGTCAGTTAGATGATGAGACTCAGGTTGGTGCTGGTTTTATTGTCAGGACTGCGGCAGAGGGCGCGGGGGAGGAAGAATTTAAGGCAGATATTCACTTTCTCGCGCGTCTTTGGAAAAAATTAAAGCAGCGAATAACTGAAGGTGCCGTACCTTCAGTTATTTATCAAGATCTACCTCTCTTTACGCGGGCTATTCGTGATTTGGTTAAGCCTCAATCTGAAAAAATTCGTATCGATTCGAAAGAAAGCTATGTCAAGGTGAAAGAATTCTCTGAGAATTTCTTAATTGATGTGAGCGATCGTCTTGAGTATTACCCCGGTGAGCGGCCAATTTTTGACCTTTATAGTATTGATGACGAAATTCAAAAGGCATTAGGTCGTAAGGTACAACTAAAATCGGGTGGTTATCTGATTATTGATCAAACTGAAGCCATGACGACGATTGATGTGAATACCGGTGGGTTTGTAGGGCATCGTAATTTAGAGGAAACAATATTTAAAACCAATCTGGAAGCCGCTCGTACAATTGGGCGACAACTCAGGCTGAGGAATCTAGGCGGCATCATAATATTAGATTTTATTGATATGGTGGATGAGGAGCATAAGCGTCAGGTACTTAGAATGCTTGAGAAAATGCTCGAGAAAGATCATGCGCGCACCACTGTGAGTTGTGTTTCTGAGCTGGGCTTAGTTGAAATGACACGAAAGCGAACAACAGAAAGTTTAGGGCAGACCTTATGTGAACCTTGTAATGTCTGTAACGGTACTGGCTTATTGAAAACCCCTGAGACCGTGTGTTATGAAATTATGCGCGAAATATTAAGGGTGAACCGTGCTTATGATGCATCTGTATATCTTGTAATGGCCTCGCAAAGTGTAATTGACCGCTTGTTAGATGAAGAGTCTGATAACATCGCAGATTTAGAAACCTTTATTGATAAACATATCAAGTTTCAGGTTGAGGTTATGTATAATCAAGGCCAGTTTGATGTCGTTTTGATTTAAACGTTTAATGTAATGGTCTTCATTAAATACAATTCACCTACCTACTAGTAGAGTCTGACTGTGCTGAATAGCTCCTACCGACTGCTTAAATTTCAGGCTAAGCTAGTATCCTTTAGTATTTTATTTCTATTCGCCATTTATGTGCTAATCGGAAGAACTGTCTTAGGGGTCTTGCCTGACTATGAGCAAGACCTTGAGATAATGCTTTCGGAACAAATTCAAATGCCTGTTGAAATTACGAATATCAGTGGGCGCTGGGTCGGTTTTGATCCTGTGATTGAAGTAAATGGGTTAAGTGTAAACGGTGTTGAGAATGTTTATATTGGCCGTGCTCGAATTCGCTTGGCGTTCATGGCTTCAATTTATGCCTTAGCACCACGCTTTAAATCTATTGTCGTAGAACACTCTGAGTTTACACTATTTCAAGAAGGTGAAGATAACACTTGGAAGGTTTCCGGGTTTGAAATGCCTGAAAATGAAGGTGGAGCGGAGGCAGACTTCTCTTCCTTGAACACCTTCTTTAATGGTGTCGCAATTACTCTCATTGATAACACTATCCTACTTCGGCACAAGCAAGGCAAGGTACAAACGCTTCGTTTACCAGCCATTAATCTTAGTTACCTGAACGATCATGTCTATGCTAGCGGAAAGGTGCTGCAGGAAGAAGGGCAAAAAACGCTATTGAACTTTTCCATTGAAGGGCATGGTGTTCTCTCCGATCAAGATATTGCAGGAACTCTCTATTTGGAAGCGCGATCAGCGGAGTTTTTTGATCGTGTTTTAAAAACGTACCAGTGGGAGAACTTTACAATTCAGGACATCGATGCGACTGCACGTTTATGGTTATCATTTGATGGTTTGAATGTGACATCTATCCAAGGGGATGCGCTGGTAAGTGAGATGAATTGGACGGTAGCAGAAAAATCAGTTCCGCCCATTCTAAATGCTGTAATGGATGTTCAATTAACGATGGCTGATAATAAGCAGTTATTAATGCTAAGTGGGCTAAGCCTGAACTGGGCTGGAAATATCTGTGATAGCACTGATGTGCAAATCATGAACCAGGCTTCTGAGGTAGAAATTTGGGCAAGCCAACTTAATATAAAGTGTATTAGTCGTTTAGCTTCAGTAATGGGGATTTTACCCAAGTCTTTGCAGGATAGGTTGGAAGTAAGTTTACCAGAAGGCTCATTGAAGAATATTAAACTAACGCTTAGGGAGCCGAGCGATAAAAACATACTGATAGAAACAATTGAGTGGAATGTAAACGATCAAAATAATCAAAAGGCCTTACCAGTATCATTACCTTTAGAGCGATTTAATTTCGAAGCCGAATTAGACAATGTTTCATTAAAAGCATATTCAGGAACACCCTCCGTTAAAGGCGTTGATGGCTATATTTATGCAGACACAAAAGGTGGTGGCGTTTATTTTGATAGCCCGCGCTTTGAGTTAGGTTTTCCAGACCTTTTTGTCAATTCTTGGCGAATGAAAAGAACTGAAGGTGCTGTTTCTTGGCTTATAAACGAAGATGATATTTTCGTTTATTCAGAAGGATTAAGGCTTTTTCAGACGGATGACAGCTTAGTTTATGGCGACTTCTTTTTGCGGTTAAATCCTTTAGAAAAAGAAGATTATTTGAGTCTTTCTCTTGGCATGCAAGGTATTCCATTTACTAAGGCGTCTGATTTTGTACCAGGTTTAATTGTTGGAGAGGATTTAAATACTTGGCTCGATGAGTCTTTGGTATCAGGTGTGATATCTGAAGGTGTTTATATTGGTTATGGTTCGATCGAAAGCGATTCGCCTGAGCATAGTTTCACTTCCAGTATTTATCTTAAAAGTAATCAAGGGGAGCTTTCTTTTGCGGAAGGTTGGCCAAATTTAGAAGAGCTTGATGCAGATATAAATCTTCAAAATAGTGCATTAAGTATATCGGCCGGGCGAGCAAAGATAAAAGAAACAGAGTTACTTGATATTACTGCTGTTATGGTTCAAACAGGCGAAGGTGAGCCAGATCATTTAAATATAAAAGCAGCTCTACAAGCAGGTAAGGCTGAACAAAATTATTGGTTAAAATCATCTCCGATTTCTTCTCATACCGAGCAAATTATTGAGCAGTTAGAAATAGAAGGCGTATTGGATGTCGGGATGGATCTTGATATTCCGTTGTCTGACGATAAAGATATAGGCTACCTGATTGAAAGTTCATTTAAATCAGCCAATGTGAAGCATATTGCAACAGGCCTTTCTTTTAAAAATGTAGAAGGTGTCCTGCAGGTTTCTAGTTTAAATGGTGTGACGGCAAATGGAGTTACTGCAGAATTTTTAGGGCAGAAATCAAATGTGAATATTGCAACGCGTCATGACTCTGAGCTGAAAAGTAGTGAGGTGGGCGCTACAAGTACATCGAATGAAGAAAGTGACCTCGTCACGAACTCACAAACAGTCATTAACGTTGATTCAACGATTCCTATAGAAAGTCTATTTAATTACTTAGAACAAAAAGAAATCGTTGGCCTAAACGGTGAACTAAATTATCACGCCGAGCTCAATGTGCCTAATCAGGGTGATGAATACCCGAAGTTAACGGTTTTTTCTGATTTAAAAGGTGTTTCATTTGACGGTCCTGCACCGTTTAAGAAAACCCCTATTGAAGCGCGTAATCTAGCGCTTAGTTTATTGATTGGCCCCGATCAAATGAATTTGAATGTTAATTTGAAATCTGAAGACTCACCATATATTGAGAGTGAATTATTGTTTTCAGGAAATGAACTTACTTCAGGTGAGGTTCTAATTGGTGGAGCTAAGTCTAAAAAAATGAATGTTAATGGGATTAATGTTGTCGCCAATATCGAGAGTGTAGAGCTCCAGTCCTGGGTTGAATTTATTCAAAATAATATCGAGGAGCTTGGTTCGTCTGAGTCAGATATATTGCATAGGGTTGATCTCGATTTTGGAGTCCTAAATGCTTACGGACAAAATTTCAAGAAAACAAAGGCTATCATTTCTAAGCCCAAAGACTATTGGCAGCTTGATTTGAAAGGTGAATCAATTCAAGGGAAAATAAATTTTCCATCTGAAGAAACAGTGCTTGATATCCAGCTTGATCATATTTATTTAGAAAGTGAGTCGCTTGGTAAAAGTGATAATGATGGGCTTAGCCCCGCAGCGGATACAAAGGACGCTGAGATGCTTGACCCACGGCAACTACCTGAAATTACTTTTGCAACCAAAAAACTAGTGAAAGATAAGGTGAATTACGGGGCGTGGAAAACTCATGTGTTGCCTTATGATCATGGCACGGTTTTTAAAGGGATTACAGGAAATATTAATGGAGCTGCTTTTGGTGGACAGTTAAATTGGAAGTTTGATGAGTATGTTGAAGGAGAAAAAGCGCATACAAGTATTCTGACCATGGATATAAAAGGTGAGAAGTTCGAAGAGTTGACTAAAGCAATTGGTAAAGACCCTTTGGTTAGTAGTGAACAATTTGACGCAAGTGTCTCTTTGGTTTGGCCAGGAAGTCCGCCAGATTTTGAATTAGCGAAAGTATCTGGAAGTATTCTTTTAAAAATGGAAAATGGGTTCTTAAATACCGAGGATGCTAAAACAGGGGTTCTGAGAGTTTTTGGGATTTTAAATGCTGAATCGATCATGCGTCGCTTGAAATTAGATTTTTCTGACTTGTATAAAAGCGGTGTGGGTTATGATGTTTTTTCAGTAAAAACTACAATTAATAGTGGCTTGTTATCTTTTTCCGAGCCTTTGGTGATTGATGGACCATCTAGTAGTTATTTGATTAATGGTAGTGTTGATTTAAGAAAAGAAACGCTTGATATGGATATGCTTGTAAAGCTTCCTGTTGTTCAGAATTTACCTTTAGCTGCACTAATTTTGGGTGCGCCTCAGATTGGTGGCGCGGTTTGGCTTGTTGATAAACTCTTAGGTGAGCCGTTATCAGCTATTACAACAGCTCGTTACGATATTACAGGTTCATGGGAAAAACCTAATGTAAAATTAAATAAAGCAATGAATGCGAGCAAGAAAGATCGCTCGAAGCAAAAGTCTCGAAGGTGAGTGTCATGAAGTTTATAGCGTCTGCAATTCAAATGGAGAGCACTGACAATGTCGAGATAAACCTTGATGAAGCATTGCGCTTACTAAATATTGCCGTTACCGAGCAAGGTTCAAACTTAATCGTTTTTCCTGAAAATTTTCTTTGTTTTGGTACAACAGAGCAGCACTATTTAGCGAATAACCTGCCTTTATACCTTTCAAAATTTCAGGAGGCAGCTGCCGATTTGTCTATTAGTCTCGTTTTAGGAAGCATGCCAAGCCTCATTCGTGAGGATGGCAGTAAAACGGATGGCCGTTTTCGCAGTGCTTCCTATGTCATAAATAGTCAGGGTAATATTTGTTGTCAGTATGACAAAATTAATTTATTTGATGTGGATGTTAATGATGCTCATGGGCAGTATCGAGAATCTGAAACTTTTGAAGCAGGGAGCACTACAAAAGTTATTAATGTTCAAGCAGCAAAGCTAGGCTTAAGTATTTGTTATGACTTACGCTTTCCCGAGTTGTATCAGTCGTTAAGAATGGCAGGCGCTAATGTGCTTGTGATACCAGCTGCATTTACAAAAGTAACAGGGCAAGCGCATTGGGAGGTATTACTTCGGGCCAGGGCGATTGAAACACAATCGTATGTCGTTGCTGCAAATCAGGGCGGAATGCACTCTAAACAACGAGAGACCTGGGGGCATAGTATGATTATCGATCCGTGGGGGAAAATCATTACTGAGATTGAGCGGGGTGCTGGTGTTTGTAGTGCTTCGTTGGATTTGGATAAGTTGAATGAGATTCGGGCATCCATGCCGTTGAACCGTGTTTAAGCAAACCTCTAACTTTGTTATTAAGCGTATAAGTTTTTAAGGATAATCTTCGCTGAATTTAATTTAGTTTGCGTAAAGAGATCGAATAAACTGAAATAGTTTTTTTGCTGCACCTGTGTTTTTTTCTTGGGATAGATCTTTCTGAGCATTACGAATAAGTTGACGTAAAAGCTGAACATTGGCTTCGGGTTTTTCTTCGATAAAGGCCGTTAAGCTAGTTTTATCTCCTTCGATTAAACGTTCTCGCCAGACTTCAATTAAATGTATTTCCTGAGCGTATCTTAAGCTACTTGAGTCGAATTGATCTAAGGCATACTGGATAGCTTCCGCATCTTCTGAGCGCATTAATTTTCCAATAAAGTGTAGGTGACGTCGTTTAGCCTCATGTTGCTGGATGTTGTAGGATTCTTGGACGGCTTTCAGCAAATGTTCACCAATTGGCATTTTTTCGAGCTGAACTGGTTTTAGTTCAGTTAACTTCTTACCAAGATGTTGTAAAGCGATCATTTCTCTTTTGATTTGAGATTTGCTGATTTCAGGGTTTAAATCGTCATCAAAAGCATTATCATTTTTCATGTATGTTCTCTAAATTTATGTTGCGTATGCAAGTGTTGCTAGGCCTAAAAATGAAAGAAAACCAACAACATCGGTAATAGTGGTTAAAATAACACCACCCGCTAATGCGGGGTCTATATTTCTTGATTTTAAGAAAATGGGAAGTATCGTACCAGCGATTGCTGCTACAACAAGATTAATTATCATGGCAGTAGCGATTACTATACCGATTGTCGTGTCTTCAAACCAGAATATAGATGCGGAAGCGACGACCATGGACCATAAAATACCATTAAGTAAGCCGACAAAGAATTCTCGGTTTAATAGCCAGCTAAGGTTGCTACGACTAATTTGACCAACAGCCATCGCTCGAATTACTAAAGTTAATGTCTGGCTGCCGGCGATTCCGCCCATACTAGCGACAATTGGCATTAATACAGCTAATGCTACGACTTGTTGGATCGTATGTTCAAAAAGCCCAATGACTGCTGATGCAATAAATGCGGTAATTAGATTGATGCCTAACCAGACGGCTCTGCGCTTAGCGGTTTTATTGATGGGCGCAAAGGTGTCTTCTTCTTCGTCCAGTCCAGCCATACTCATTAAAGAATGGTCTGCATCTTCTCGAATAACATCGACTACATCATCAATCGTTATTCGACCAAGTAATATATTTTTTTCATTAGTGACGGGGGCAGAAACGAGATCTTGTCGTTCAAATAGTTTAGCCACTTCGCTATCGGGCATATTCACATCGATGGTAACGATATCTGTTTCCATAACTTCTCTAACCGTGGCATACGGGCTAGATACCAGCATCTGAGTTAACGGCAGAGAGCCAATGAGTGCATCTTTACGACTGACGACGAGTAGCTTGTCTGTCATTTCAGGTAGTGCTTTATGGCGGCGAAGGTAACGTAAAACGACTTCGATTGTAATATCAGCTCTAATTGTCACCGTATCGGTGTTCATTAGGCCGCCAGCGGTGTCTTCGTCGTAGGAAAGAACTCTTTCGACACGTTGACGGTCTTGGGAGTCCATGGAGTCCAAGACGTCAAGAATAACAGTTTGAGGCAGTTGCTGGAGAATATCAGCTAAATCGTCCGTATCAAGATCTTCAGTAACGCTGATAACTTCTTGAGTGTTTAGCTTACTTAAAAAGTGAGATTGAACATCTTCGCCTAGGTATTGAAGTACCTCACCTCTAAGGCCATGATCAAGTAAGCGCCAAATTAGCGCTCTTTGTTTTGGAGGGGATGATTCTATTAAATGGGCAATGTCACTTGGCGCAAGGCCTTTGTTAAGTACTCTGGCAGCTTGTTTAGTTGAGCCCGTTTCTATTGCTTCGCTAATTGTTTGAAGCTTGGATTCAGGGCTGTTATTAGGGTATTGTGCTGCCATTTATTGCCTAAACAAGAGGGTGTTAGTATTGATCTTTAGAGATTGTATTGCTTGGGCGAAGTATAGCTGATTGTATGGGATCTAGACAGGTGTTGCGACTAAACCTTTATTGTTCTTCTCCAAAACGATCGTTTATAAGAGCCTTGATGGCCTTCAGTGCATCAAATTCATCCGACCCATCACATGTGATTTCGACGGTAGACCCGCAGCTTGCAGCTAACATCATTACTGACATGATACTTTTACCATCAACTTCTCGGCCATCTTTTTTTATTTTAATTGCGCTTTCAAATCGGGTGGTTGTGCTAACAAATTTTGCAGCTGCACGAGCGTGCAAGCCTAAGTGGTTTATAATTTCTATATCTTCTGAAAGCATGTTATTTCCAAGTTAATCTTTGTTATGGGCTCTCTTATTAATGGCAGAGTTCATAACACGTCAGGGTTTTATTCTATAAATCATGTGAAAGATGGGGGGAGTGTATTATTTTTTTTGAGGATGGGGTAGTTCTTTGTGTCTTATTTGGACATTGTTATATATCTTAGTGAAATAATGGCCAATTTGGTCACACAAATACACTGAGCGATGCTGGCCGCCAGTGCAGCCAATAGAAATCGTCATATAACTTCTATTCGAGTCTTTGTATTGAGGTAGCCAAGTTTCTAGAAAATTAATGATGTCTTGTTGCATATTTATTGCTTCTGGCTGAACAGCGAGAAAATCTTGTACAGGTTTATCAAGACCATTATACATTCTTAAGCTTGGGTCCCAATATGGATTAGGTAAACAGCGAACATCAAAAACAAAATCTGCATCACTAGGCACGCCATGTTTAAAACCGAAGGATTGAAATAGGATTGCGAGTTCTTGCGTTTTTCTACCGGCAACTCGAACCTTAATGAGGTCTCTTAACTCATAAAGGCTAAGGAGGCTAGTATCAATATTTAGGTTTGCTTTAATCGCAATAGGTTCTAAAAGAAGCTGTTCTTTTTTAATGGCTTCTTTTAAAGAAATGTGTGAGTCGCTGAGGGGGTGTTTTCTTCGAGTTGCATTGAATCGTTTTAATAACACGTCATTTCTTGCATCAAGAAAAATAATATCAATTTGTAGGTTTTGTTCTAAGCACTCGTTGTAGAAGGAGGAGAAATTTACAATACCGCTTTCAAGGTTTCGCGCATCAATACTGACAGCGACCCTAGACAAACGATCATCCTTATTATTTGTAGACTGTTTACAAAGATCTAAAAGTAACCCGATCGGGAGGTTATCAATACAGTAATACCCTAGGTCTTCAAGTACATGAAGTGCTGTACTTTTTCCTGACCCAGAGCGTCCGCTAACAATAATTAATCTCATAGATAAAGCTCTATAGAAGTAAACATATTAATAATAGAGCCTCATTAGTGTTAGGGGATTATAAAGCGTGGGTTAATCTATCATTGTTCGATAGAGCTCGTCACCTGTGTTGGAATTCCTTAATCGTGCGCAAAGGGCTTGGTCATTAAACTTCTCTGCAATTTGACTAAGTAGCTCCAGATGTTCACTTGTAGCTTCTTGTGGTACAAGTAGTACAAATAATAGGTCTACAGGGTCGTTATCAATTGCATCAAAAGGAATTGTTTGTTCCAGCGTGAAAAGGCAGCCAATGACTTGGCTACAATTTTCTAAGCGGCTATGTGGAATAGCAATCCCTTGGCCTATACCTGTGCTGCCTAGGCGTTCTCGTGCAATTAAATTATCGAAAATTGTATTTTCTTCAAGTTGCGAAAAGTGAGTCGAAATTAGTTTGGCAACATGTTCTAGTACTTTTTTCTTACTACTCCCAAGAAGGCCGCATTGGGTCAACTCGGGAGAAAGTATGGCTTCAATAGTAATGTTTTTGTTTGGCATGTTTTACTCGAATTACTAAGCTTTAAAGCTTATCGTGCAGAGGCGCCATGAGAGCGATCTACTGTTTTTTCTTTGTGTTTAAGTATTTGACGGTCTAATTTATCAACTAATAAGTCGATCGCTGCATACATATCTTCCTGTTCTGCTGTCGCGTGTATATCTGCTCCACTTAGGTGTAAAGTGGACTCAGCTTTATGGCGTAATTTTTCGACGGATAGTGTTACTTGAACATTACTAATGTTGTTTATATGGCGTTCCAGTTTTTGCAATTTACTGTTTACATAATCCTTCAATGCTTCGGTTAGTTCAACATGGTGACCGGTAATGTTTAATTGCATAGCTTTCTCCTGTTTTCTTTATTTTAGTGAACAATCAAAACTTAAATTATTCACACTTTTGTGTAGCTCTGGTTATTAATATGTTGCTAGCTTTCAATATCTCCGTAGAATTAGTCGGACAATTTCTCTTTTTAAACAAGTCGTTTTCTTTCATTTGAAGGCGGAATGATCATTGCTTCGCGGTATTTTGCGATAGTCCGTCTTGCTACTTTTACACCCTGTTCTTTAAGTAAGTCAGCTATTTTACTATCACTCAATGGTTTTTTAGGGTTTTCTGCAGCGATGAGTTTTTTAATGATTGCACGTATTGCTGTTGATGAGCATTCGCCACCTGAAGAGGTGCTCACGTGGCTTGAAAAGAAATACTTTAACTCAAAAATACCTCTAGGTGTGTGCATGTATTTCTGTGTTGTGACGCGTGAAATAGTTGACTCATGCATATCTACTGCCAGTGCAATATCATGAAGAATTAAAGGTTTCATTGCTTCGTCACCGTAATCAAGAAAGCCTTGCTGATGTTCTACAATTTTACTTGATACTTTTAATAGAGTCTCGTTTCTGCTTTGTAAGCTTTTAATAAACCACTTCGCTTCTTGAAGTTGGTCTTTCATAAATGTGTTATCTGTACTGCTATCAGCGCGTTTAATAAATGATGCGTAATTATTATTGACACGGATTTTAGGTGCAATTTCTGGATTTAATTCGACGCGCCAGCGGCCATTTGTTTTTTTAACAATCACATCAGGAACGATATAAACAGCTTCAGTTGTTGCTATTTCTTCACCTGGTTTAGGGTTGAGGGTTTGTATTAACGAAATAACTTCTTTTAAATCATTTTCTTTTAGTCGGCTACGTCTCATAATTTGTGCGTAGTCACGATTGCCTAATAAATTTAGATAATGATTTATTACTAGTTTTGCTTGAGGCAACCAAGGGGTGTCATCGGGTAACTGTCTTAATTGCAGCAATAGGCATTCAGGAAGATCTCTTGCGCATGCGCCAGCGGGGTCAAAGTTTTGAACACGTTTTAATACTTGCTGTATCTCGTCTAACTCAACGGGATCTTCGTCATTTTCATCGTACAGCCCTTCAAGCAGTTCTTCTAAACTATTACTAAGGTAGCCTTCTAAATTAACAGAATCTATGATCGACAAAGCAATGAGTCTATCTCGATCAGACATTGTTATGAGGCTAAGTTGGTCTAGTAGGTGGCTATTTAGGGTTTCGCCTGTTGAATTTCGGGCTTCAAAATCACTATTTTCATCATCAGGAGCTGGCCCGCTACTGGAGGGTGCATTATTGGGGTATATATCATCCCAAGCAGTATCCACAGGTAAGTCATTTGGAATCGTTTCTGATGACCATTCGTCTACTTCGCTTTCATGTTTTTCCGTAGTTGGCGTTTGCTCGGAAGCATTAGTTTCCAGAGGTTTTTCTGTTTGTTGTGTGTTGCTTTCTTTTTTATCGGTCAGGTTAATTTCGCTTTCTTCTTGAACTTCAAGCATAGGGTTTGAATCAAGCGCTTCCTGAATCTCTTGTTGAAGATCTAAAGTCGATAATTGCAGCAATCGAATTGCTTGCTGCAATTGGGGGGTCATAGTAAGTTGCTGACCAAGTTTTAGTTGAAGTGATACCTTCATTACCATACTTTTTTGTAAACCTTAAAAAGAGATCAATAATAAAATCATGAACTATTTACTAGTGTAGTGCGAAGTTATTCTGCTGTGAAACAAATTAACATTTTTTTACGTTAACAGTGATCATTTTCTTGTTTTGTATCAAGTAAATTGAATTCTAGGCTATTTAATTTAAATATTTAGAGTTTTACAGCTTTAATTATATTAAAGTTTAAATTTATCGCCAAGGTATACTTCTTTTACTTGTTGATTTTCTAGAATGTCTTCTGCTGTGCCTGATGCAATGATATGGCCGCCGCTGACGATATAAGCTTTTTCACAAATGTCTAGGGTTTCTCGAACATTATGGTCGGTGATGAGAACGCCGATACCTTTTTCTTTTAAATGAGAAACGATTTGTTTGATATCGTTGACTGATATAGGGTCAACGCCAGCAAAAGGCTCGTCTAACAAAATAAAATCAGGCTCCATTGCAAGTGCTCGTGCAATTTCAACGCGTCGTCTTTCTCCACCTGATAATGCCATTCCTAAGCTATCGCGTATATGTGTAATATGGAATTCTTTAAGTAGCTGCTCCATTCGAGCAAGCCGCTGACTTTTGCTTAGGTCTTTCCTTATTTCTAATACACCTAGAATATTATCTTTCACCGTCAATTTTCTAAAAATTGAAGCTTCTTGAGGTAAGTAACCAATCCCTTGTTTGGCTCTCCCATGCATGGGGAGGTTGGTTAGGTCGTTATCGTTAATACTTATTTTGCCTTTATCTTGAGATACTAGGCCTACTATCATGTAGAAACAAGTGGTTTTTCCTGCGCCATTGGGGCCAAGAAGTCCAACAATTTGACCACTATCAATTGAAATTGATACGTCTATTACAACAGCACGTTTGTTGTAACTTTTGGCTAAGTGTTCTGCTTTAAGGGTTTTCATTAATAGGCGCTGTGCTGTTTGGTGTTGGTGGCTTTTGAGTTGGTGCAGGTGCACCATTCTCTATAGCGGGTTCATTGGATTGTGGAAAGTATTGTATTTTAACTCGGGTTCCACCGGCTTTATCACCTTTGGCTCTTATTGCTCTTTTTACAATATCATAATGAATTTGTTCGCCAGAAAATGAGTTTTTATCTTGTACTAAGCTTGCGTTGTTTAATAGTTTGAGCGATTCATCAACGGAGGTATAGATGATTGTGTTTGCATAGCCATGAGTGAGGCTATTTTCGTTTGGAGTCTTTTGTATGAAGTGGGCAGGGGTGCCCGTTGCTTTTATCGATACAATTTTTCGATTTACTGTATTGACTGAAATGTTATCAGCTTCGAGTTTTGATTCGCCTTGGGTAATAATGACGTTACCTGCATAATTGGAAATTCCAGTGGCGTCGTCAAGTGACGCACGATCGGATTCAATTTGAATGGGGAGTTTACTTGTAGGGTCAATTGCCAATGCGAGAGACGCAATGCTTAAAAGAGTGAAAAAAACAGATAAAAGAATAAAGGTATTGGCCAGAAGTGATGATTTATTTGTTGAATACATAGCGACCTTGAACCTCCGATAATAACTCGATTTTTTTCTCATCTATCCAAGCATACAAACCTACTGCTCGAATTGAACTTTTACCTTTTGTCATAGTAACTGCTTGATCTGTAGATATAAAGTGAGTTTGATTATTTAATTCAAATTCATCGCTTTCTAACGTCCAAATCTCAAATGGTTCAGTCTGCTTATTAGGTGTTTGTGCATCATTAATGGCTGCGGAGGGGGGGAGTCGTTGTATGATCACTTCCCCTTTAAGAAATAGCTTCTCTTCTTTGGGGTAGAATGTGCCTTCTTTGGCATTTAAGGTGATAATTTGGCTATCATTTGTGTTAAATGAAATGGATGGTGAGTCTATTAAAATTCGCTTAGGGTTAGAGTAATAGCGCGCTTTTTTACTTGAAAGGTTAGTGGGCTGCCCGTTTTTATCATAGATTTTAAACTCCCCATTACTTATAAACGCGCTGGGTTTTTCTTTTTGGTTTTTTTCTGTTTTGAGGGTCGTGGAGCTGGAGTGATTGTTTTCATGTAGGAAATAATAGCTTGAAATGGCAAGTATAATGATTAGAAAAGCTTGTCCCAGTGTCTTATTGAATCCCATGTTAGTTTAAGTACGCCGAGTGGATGTTTTTAAGTAGCCCTTGAGCATCTAGTATTAGGTCGCAGACTTCTCTTACTGCGCCCTGTCCACCGGCTGCGTCTGTGCAGTGATCGGCATGCTCTTTAACAAAAAAATGACCGTTTGGAACCGTGATTCCTAATCCTGAACTTATAATTGCGGATAGATCAGGAAGGTCGTCACCGACATAAGCAATGTCGTCGAAAGCAATGCCTAGTTCATCGCTTAGTTCTTGTAGTGCAACTTTTTTATCTTCTCTGCCTTGAAGTATTAGATTTATGCCTAAGTCTCTAGCGCGACGAGCTGTAAGAGGGGAGGTTCTGCCTGTAATAATCGCAACTAGAATGTTATTGTTTAGTAATGTCTTTATGCCTTGGCCGTCCAGTATGCTAAAAGCTTTAAGTTCATCGCCTTGAGCAGAGAAGTAAATTCTGCCATCGGTCATTACACCATCTACATCCAGTGCTAACAATTTAATGCCTTTTGCTTTTTCCTTAATGGTTTGCATATACGCTCCTGTAAATTAAATGACACCTGCTCTTAATAAATCATGCATGTGTAGAGCTCCAATCACTTCTTGCTTGTTGTTTGTAACGAGAAGTCCTGTGATTTTATTCTGCTCCATAATGCTTAATGCTTCTGCAGCTAAAATATCATCAGTGATCGTTTTGCATTGAGTGGTCATGACGTCATCAATAGTGGTTGATAATAGGTCAAGTTTAGCGTCGAAGGTTCTTCTTAAATCACCATCTGTAAATAAGCCTTCAAGCTTACCTTCTTCATTAATGATAGCTGTTAGGCCGAGGCCTTTCTCTGATATTTCAAGTAAACCTTCCGATAGAAGGGTGCCTGATTTAACTGTGGGTATACGGTCCCCTGTATGCATTAAATCGGCAACTGTTAAAATTAGTTTTTTACCGAGGCTGCCACCGGGGTGAGAAAATGCAAAATCCTGTTCAGAAAAATTTTTGGATTCAAGTAGTGCAACTGCTAAGGCGTCGCCCATAACTAGGGTGACAGTGGTGCTCGATGTGGGGGCTAGGCCAAGAGGGCAAGCTTCTTTTGTAATACTAACATCTAAATTGATGTTTGATTGTTTGGCTAGAATTGAATCCGGGTTGCCTGTCATGCTGATGAGAGGGGTTCCCATGCGTTTGATTAAAGGCAAAATGGTGACGATTTCTGCAGTGTTTCCTGAGTTTGAAATGGCTAGTACAACATCTTTATTCGTAATCATACCTAGATCACCATGGCTTGCTTCTCCAGGGTGAACATAAAATGCAGGGGTGCCGGTGCTGGCTAGTGTGGCAGCAATTTTCTTTGCGATGTGTCCTGATTTACCCATGCCTGTAACAACGACTCGTCCTTTGCAGCAGGTCATTAATTCGCAGGCCGATGAGAATGTTTCATCTATACGTTCAAATAGGTCAGAAATAGCATCGCGTTCAATTGTTATGGTACGTTTTGCTGATTCTGTATACGTCATACTCATGAGTTAAATAGGTGCCGATTGCTGATATAGGGTGGCTAAGTATGCGCAGTAAGATGCTAGAAGCAGCAAACCAGCTACTTTGCCGATGTCTTTTTTATTTAGTAACACTTTGCCATAAACCAAAATGGCAAGACCTCCTGTCAAGACTAGCATAAATGTATAGTCACGTGAGATAAGTGTGTTACTGAGCGTAGGAGGATTAATAAAGGCAGGTATTGCAAGGACTGCAAGTAAGTTGAATAGGTTTGATCCAATAATATTGCCTAGCGCTAAGTCGTGGTGTCCTTTTAGAGCGCTTGCTATTGATGCTGCAAGCTCAGGGAGGCTGGTGCCAATTGCGACAATTGTCAGTCCGATTACTAGCTCGCTAATACCCAGGCTCAGTGCGATGCCTGAGGCCCCCCAAACAAGTAGTTTGGAGCTGCCCAATAATAAGACGATACTTACAAAAAGTAAGGTGTAGGCTTTTCTTGTTGGGATGTCTTTATTTTCGGCAATTTCATCTATTTCTTCAGATTGTTCGTCTTGTTGTAAAAATGTCAGTGCAGACAGGGAGATGACTAAAATCAAAAGAAAAAATATACCGTCCATCAGGTCGATAGTCTGATCCCAAATTAATAATGTTGCAATTAAAGTCGCGAGTAGTAAAACCGGGAATTCAACTTTTAGGATTGACTTTTTTAGAGGAATCGCTGAAACCATAGCTGTCGCGCCAAGGACAAATGCAATGTTAGCAATGTTTGATCCGATAGCATTGCCGACAGCAAGGTTGCTAGCGTCACTTAGGGCAGCAGTCGCTGAAACAATAAGTTCTGGTGCCGAGGTGCCAAATGCCACGATAGTTAAGCCTACCATCATCGGGGTCATCCCAAGTTTAAGTGCCGTTGCAACGGCACCGCTAACAAAGCGATCGGCGCTCCAGATCAAAATAACTAAGCCAATAATAATTGCGGCAGAAAACGCTAGCATCTTTAAAAGGTAGCCTCTGAAATAAAAGGAAGTGATAATTAAGTCGCGCATTTTGCGAGAGATTTTGGCCGAGTGCAACCGTTTTTACTTATGTTAAGAAAGAATGGCTTAAATTGAGCAGGTATAGGTACTTATTACTATTATTTATTGTTTTTTTTGAGAAAACAGGTTGGCTCAGAAGAATAGCTTTGATTAAATAGCGGTTTGAAGAAGTTTGTATTTCTAAATAGGTAGATTAAAAGTTTTGGAATCGTATATAAAAATAAATGGGCTTCATTTTTCTCGTGGACATCGAGCTATTTTTAATGGCGTTAATTTAACGATTCCAAAAGGTAAGGTGACCGCCATTATGGGGCCCAGTGGTACTGGAAAAACGACATTGCTTAGGTTAATTGGCGGTCAAGTTAAACCTGATCGTGGTGAAATTTTATTAAATGGCAGGGATGTTGCTAAATTTAAGCGTAAAGCATTATTTAATGCTCGAAAAAAAATGGGAATGTTGTTTCAGAGTGGTGCTTTGTTTTCGGATTTAAGTGTTTTTGAAAATGTAGCTTTCCCAATGAGAGCGCACACTAAGCTTCCTGAGGATATGATACGTGATATCGTTATTATGAAGTTGAATGCTGTCGGGTTAAGAGGTGCGCGGGATTTAATGCCTGCTGAGTTGTCTGGAGGAATGACTCGTCGTGTTGCTTTAGCGAGAACGATTGCTTTAGATCCTGAGTTAATTCTGTATGATGAGCCATTTGCAGGGCAGGATCCTATTGCAATGGGTGTTTTGGTACAATTGATTCGATTATTAAATGATGCTTTAGGTTTAACGAGTGTCTTGGTATCTCATGATATTACAGAGTCTTTGAGTATTTGTGATCATGCTATAATCCTTGCAGACGGGCATGTTATTGGTGAAGGGACGCCTTCAGAGTTAAGGCAGTCGGACTCTCCTTTGGTGAAACAATTTTTAAATGGTTTGCCTGACGGTCCTGTGCCATTTCATTTTCCAGCATTAGACTATCAAACAGATTTGTTAGGGTGAGAGAAGTATAGGTGATTGATTTAATTATTAGGCTTGGTCGTTCTGGTTTGGGCTATAGCGAAACGATAGGTCGTTCTGGTGTCTTTTTATGTCATGCCTTTTTTGGTTTGGGGCTTTCACCAAAAGGGTTGAAACTATTAGTGCATCAGCTTTATAAAGTTGGTGTTCTTTCATTAGTTATTATTATTGTTTCGGGTTTGTTTATTGGTATGGTGCTCGCTCTTCAAGGGTATAGCATTCTAGTTGATTACGGTTCTGAACAAGCCGTTGGTCAGATGGTGGCTCTTACGCTTGTGCGTGAGTTAGGGCCTGTAGTAGCTGCGTTATTATTTGCTGGTAGAGCGGGTTCGGCATTAACTGCTGAGATAGGCTTAATGAAAGCTACTGAGCAATTAAGTAGTATGGAAATGATGGGGGTTGATCCTTTAAAAAGAGTGATTGCGCCAAGGTTATGGGCGGGTTTGATCACAATGCCTCTGCTTGCTGTAATATTTAGTGCTGTGGGTGTTTTTGGTGGTTTGCTCGTAGGTGTTGAATGGTTAGGGGTGTATGAGGGGTCTTTCTGGGCCAATATGCAATCATCTGTTGATTTCAAAGAAGACATTCTAAATGGCATTATAAAAAGTGTCGTTTTTGGAGTGGTGTGTTCTTGGATTGCTGTATTTCAGGGATATGACTCAGAACCTACCTCGGAAGGCATTAGTATTGCGACAACAAAAACAGTTGTTTATTCATCACTTTCTGTACTTGGGCTGGACTTTTTATTAACTGCGGTTATGTTTGGCTAAGGTTTTTTATCTTCATTTGTTTTAATTTTTATATTTAAAGAGAGTTCTATGTATCAACGGTCTATAGAAATAACAGTTGGCGCTTTTATGTTGTTAGGTTTTCTTGCGTTAGCATTTTTGGCCATGCAGGTGAGTGGGCTTTCTACGGATGGTCAGCGCGATACCTATAAGATATATGCGCAGTTTGATGATTTGGGTGGTTTGGCCGTAAGAGGGCGAGTGTCTTTAGCTGGTGTGACGATTGGTACGGTCAGTGCTATCTCGTTAGATACTGAGGCCTATATTGCATTGGTTGAAATGGATATTTATCGAGATGTAAATGGCCTTTCTACGGATAGTGTTGCTTCAATTCAGACTGCAGGGCTGCTTGGGGAGAAATATGTATCCCTTAGTGTGGGTGGTGACGAGGAGGTTTTAGCTGATGGTGATACTATTTTTGATACGCAATCGGCTTTAAATTTGGAGAAAATTATTGGCGCATTTGCTTCTGGGGATATTAGCCTTTAATGAAGTTAAGTGGTCTAAAGTTTCAAGGAGGGTGAAATGAAGAGATGTGTTAAAGGTGTGTCGAATATTCGATCAATGTTTTTTGCTATATTGGCTGCTTGTTTATGCGTTCTTGGTAGTGGGAGTCATGTTTATGCCGTTGAAAGCCAAGAAGAATTGGTGCGTGAGAGAGTTGAAACGAGTGTTGTAGAGTTGTTAGAAACCTTTAATAAGGAGCGTCAGTATTACGATACTCAGCCTGATCGTTTTTTTAACAATATGGATGTGGCATTAAGTAAAATTGTTGATTTCAGAAGAATTGCTGCTCGTGTGATGGGGAAGTACGGGAAAAGAGCCTCGAAAGAACAGCGTGATAATTTTGTTGAGGTATTTAAAAAGAGTTTATATGTTACTTATACTAAAACGTTGATTGAGAGTGGTGTATTTGAAATCAAGGTTACAAAAGCTAATATAAATAGTCGAAGTGATAAACGTGCAAATGTAAATCTTGATGTGATTTCTGACAACGGTACAGTCTTTCCAGTACTGTATTCAATGCATAAAAATAAACAAAGCCAATGGTTGGTTGAGAATGTAGTTGTTTTTGGTGTAAACATAGGGCTTGCATTTAGAGATCGATTTGAAACTCAAATGAGAAAAAATAAGAATGATATTGATGCTGTGATCGAGTCTTGGACGGTTAATCTCGATATAGTTAAACCGAAAAAAGAGGGATGAGATTTGGCTTTAGTGATTGAAATAAATGGAGCTAATGTTTCGCTGAGTGGTGATATTCAAAATGGTGAGGATCACTCGAGTATATTGATGTGTCGCTCCAAGCTTGAAAAAGTGATTGCTTTATCATCAGGTAAGTCTTTACAAATTAATCTTGCTCAATTGAATGCGGTAAGCAGTGCTGTGCTTTCCTTGTTTCTTTGTTTTATGCGCGAAGCGAATAAAGAATCGTGCGAATTAAGTTTCGTAAATATGTCTCAAGGTTTGTTTGATATGGCTCGGGTGGGTGGTGTTGAATCTTTATTTCCTCGATTGAACCACTAAGGGTTCTTTTGGGGGTGGAAAGTAGTCTATTTTCGAGTGATATAAATACTATTATGCAGGTGTTTGTAAAACAAAGTTTACAATGTCGTATCTTTCTTTAGACAAAGAACCTATTCCTGTATGATAGCCCTCCATAATATTCCTGTTTGTGATTATTGACAGTTTGTCGATAAAAATTGGAATCATCTTTAATTTAAGTCTTAAAACAAGGTTGAGTGTTGACTATGCAGGCTACTGACGTTGAAAAATTGATTCGTGATCAGCTCGAGAATATTGAAGTAAAGGTAGAAACCGATGGTTCTCACTATCAAGTAACAGCGATTGGTGAAGTGTTTTCCGGTATGGGGGCTGTGAAGAAGCAACAGCTTATATACGGATGTTTAAATCAGCATATTATGGACGGCACAATACACGCAGTGATTATCAAAACCTATACGCCGGAAGAGTGGGCTGCTCAAGCTTAAACTGGCTATTCTTAATTGATTTGAATACTTAAATAAGGAACTAATCGTGGATAAGTTAGTAATTGGCGGTGGCGTTCAAATAGACGGCACAATACGTATATCTGGAGCCAAAAATGCTGCATTGCCTATTTTGGCAGCCGCATTATTGGCTGATGAGCCTGTTACAGTTGGTAATTTGCCGCACTTGCATGATGTAACAACCATGATCGAATTAATGGGGCGCATGGGCGTTGAGCTGTTAATCGATGAGAAAATGAGTGTTGAAATTAACGCAAATACAATCAAAGAACTAACCGCACCGTACGAGTTAGTCAAAACTATGCGGGCTTCTATACTCGTTTTAGGCCCTTTGTTGTCTCATTTTGGACGAGCTGAAGTATCTTTGCCTGGTGGTTGTGCAATTGGAAGTAGGCCTGTTGATCTACACCTTCGAGGTCTTGAAGCGATGGGTGCTGATATAAAGGTTGAAGATGGTTATATTCGTGCTAGCTCAAACGGGCGACTGAAAGGCGCGAACATTTTTTTGGACACCGTTACAGTAACGGGGACTGAGAACTTGATGATGGCGGCAACACTTGCCGAAGGCAAAACGATCTTAAACAATGCTGCTCGTGAACCTGAAGTTGTAGATTTAGCAGAATGCTTGATCGCTATGGGGGCTGATATAACGGGGCATGGAACTGCAACGATTGAAATAAACGGCGTGCCATCTTTGAAAGGTTGTCACTACGATGTGTTACCTGACCGAATTGAAACTGGAACTTACCTAGTTGCTGCTGCCGCAACACGAGGTAAAGTGAGGCTTAAAGATACTCGTGCAAATCTACTTGATGCGGTTTTGGTTAAATTAGAAGAAGCTGGTGCTCATATTACATCAGGTGATGATTGGATTGAACTTGATATGAAAGGCGAGCGGCCAAAAGCTGTTTCGATTAAAACATCGCCTTATCCCGGGTTTCCAACAGATATGCAGGCTCAGTTTGCAATATTAAACTGTATTGCAGAGGGTACCGGAACAATCACTGAAACTGTTTTTGAAAATCGATTTATGCACATTCATGAAATAATTAGAATGGGCGCAAACGTTAAGCTTGAAGGTAATACGGCGGTTATTACAGGTGTCGAGCGTTTACATGCTGCGCCTATTATGGCGACAGACTTGCGGGCATCAGCTTCGTTGGTGATTGCTGGAATGGTGGCAGAAGGCGAAACAGTGATCGACCGTATTTACCATATAGATCGTGGTTACGAGTGTATTGAAGAGAAATGTCAGTTATTAGGTGCAAAAATTCGTCGCCTGCCTAGCTAAATATTAGAGCGTATTAGTAGAGTACAGCGTTCGAGAAATAGTTCGAGAGAGAATAATGTCAGAAAATTTAATTATTGCTTTATCTAAAGGGCGAATCTTAAAAGAAACCCTGCCACTTTTAGAGACTGCAGGTATTGCTCCTTTAGAGGATGTAACATCAAGCCGAAAACTGATTTTTGATACGACAAAAGAAAATATCAAAATGATTATCTTACGTGCTACAGATGTACCATCATACGTACAGTATGGTGCCGCTGATATTGGTGTAACGGGTAAAGATGTTTTGATGGAACATGGTGCCGAAGGTTTATACGAGCCTTTAGATTTAAAAATTGCCAAATGTCGACTAATGACTGCGGCCAAAAAAGGTGCAGTCAGTCCTTCTGGAAGAATAAAAGTAGCAACAAAATTTGTGAATCTGGCCAAGACTTACTATGCAAGCCAAGGTATTCAGACTGATATCATTAAACTATATGGGGCTATGGAATTGGCACCTTTATTAGATTTAGCTGATGAAATCGTTGATATCGTAGATACGGGTAATACATTGAAGGCTAACGGTCTGGAGCCTCGTGAAATGATCCATGCTGATATTAGTACGCGCTTGGTTGTGAACCGAGCTTCAATGAAAATCAAGCATGCTGAAATTCAGCCTATTATTGATCAGTTAGCGACTGCAGTTAAATAGGTATTGCTTCGTTGGCAAAGTGTCGTGAATTTTTGGTTAGAATGTAGAAAGAATTTAGGGTGTATAAAAATGGTAGCAATTAAGCGCTTATGTAGTTCTGATGAAGGCTTTGGTGAAGAGCTAAAGAAACTTGTGGCTTGGAATGATCAGCTAGATGCCGAAGTGCATTTAACGGTTAAAACTATACTTCAAGATATTAAAGATCAGGGTGATGCCGCGCTAGTTCGATATACTCAACGATTCGATGGTTTGAAAATTGAGACTGCTGCTGAGCTAGAAGTGCCGCAAGCAAGACTTCAGCAAGCATTAGATAGTTTGACAGCTGAGGAACGCAGTGCTTTAGAGGTATCTGCGCAACGTGTCCTTGATTATCACCAACGCCAAAAGCAGGAATCTTGGAATTTTAAAGAGGACAATGGTACCGTTTTAGGTCAGCGTATTCAGCCTATAGAGCGTGCTGGTCTGTATGTTCCAGGGGGAAAGGCTTCCTATCCATCTTCGGTGCTCATGAATGCTATCCCTGCTAAAGTTGCGGGTGTTAAAGAAGTTGTAATGGTTGTACCTACACCTAGAGGCGAGGTTAATGAGCTTGTTTTTGCTGCAGCTGCCATTGTAGGTGTTGATCGCGTTTTTACTGTTGGTGGTGCGCAAGCTGTCGCCGCGTTAGCGTATGGCACGAAAACGATACCGAGCGTTGATAAAATTGTTGGGCCAGGCAATATTTATGTTGCAACGGCTAAGCGTGAAGTCTTTGGTACCGTTGGGATTGATATGATCGCGGGGCCTTCCGAAATATTGGTGGTTTGTGATGGAAAGACAAATCCGGACTGGATCGCTATGGATTTATTTTCCCAAGCTGAGCATGATGAGAATGCACAAGCTATTCTAATATCGACAGATAAAAGTTTCTTAACGCAAGTTGAAAGCAGTATCGATAAGCTTTTACCGACGATGGAGAGAGAGGATATTATTCGGGCGTCTTTGGTTTCGCGCGCAGCCATGATAGAAGTAGAAAACCTTGATGAAGCTGCTCGCGTGAGTAATTTAATTGCCCCAGAGCATTTGGAGTTGTCTGTCGAGGACCCTGAAGCTTTATTGGAAAAAATAACACATGCTGGTGCTATTTTTATGGGAAGGTATACTGCAGAAGCATTAGGTGATTATTGTGCTGGGCCTAATCATGTTTTACCTACATCGGGTACAGCGAGGTTTTCTTCACCGCTAGGTGTTTATGATTTTCAGAAGCGTTCTTCCATCTTATATTTTTCGGAGCAAGGCGCGAGTGAAATGGGTAAAGTCGCTTCGACGCTTGCTAGAGGGGAGGGCTTAACGGCTCATGCTAGATCTGCAGAATATAGGATTAAGCGTTCTTAGTTAACTTCAGATAATTTATCTGATCAAGCTTACCTTGGGTAACTCAATGAGCGAAAACTTAAAAACCATCGTAAATTATCTCGATGAATATTTAGAAATTGGTAAAATCAAGGATTATTGCCCTAATGGTTTACAGGTTGAAGGTCGGGCTGAAATACTTAAAGTCTTAGGGGGGGTCACCGCATCTCAGGCTTTAATTGACGAAGCTGTTCGTCAAGGTGTTGATGCAGTGCTGGTGCATCATGGTTTTTTTTGGAAAGGTGAGCGGGCTGAAATAACTGGGATTAAGCGTAACCGGCTTAAAGCGTTACTCGAAAATGATATCAGTTTGTTAGCCTATCATCTCCCGTTGGATGTTCATCCTGAAGTTGGGAATAACATTCAATTAGCAAAAAAGCTAAATATTTCTATCACTGGGCCATTAGAACCTTTGGCTTCTAAAAGTATTGGTTTGGTTGGCGAGTTGCCTGAAGCAATAAGCGCATCTGATTTTCAGGATTTTGTAGGTCGTGTTTTAAATCGTCAATGTATGCATGTGGGCGATGGGAAGCAGATTATTCGAAAGGTCGCATGGTGTACTGGGGCGGCTCAAAGTATGATTGATAAAGCTGTCGATTTAGGTGTAGATGCATTCTTGAGTGGTGAAATATCAGAACCCACTGTTCATACCGCGCGTGAAACAGGGGTCCATTATTTTTCTGCTGGGCATCATGCAACAGAGCGGTATGGTGTTCAAGCATTGGGCCATAAACTCGAAGCTGAGTTCGATATTCAATTCCAATTTATCGATATAGATAACCCTGTTTGATAATTAGCAGATTTACTAACAGTTCTAGTTAACTGCTTGACCTAGGTTGTTCTGCCTCCTGTTGTAAGGGCTCTTGGTTCTGTTCTTTCTCTGCAAGCTGTGAATCATAGGCTGGGTTGTTAGCTTTCAAGGTTTCTAGTGTGGTTTGCTCATTTAAATTATTTTCAGGTATGTCGCTATCTTGTAGTCCGTAACGTTCTGAAAGCGTTCCTTCAGCATCAGGAGTGTCCTTTGGAGCATAATCCATAGGAGGGGCGTAGTGGTGACTGTCTTTGGCTTGTGTGTTCTCACTATCAGAGTTGTCTTTCGTAAAGTTAATTGAAAGAAAATCTTCTGAGTGGTCGTCATTGCAGAGTCTGCTAGCACCTTTAGCAAGTTGTGCGTGTACGTCTCGGTAGCTTTTAGTCAGTGTTTGGACTGCTTTGGCTGTGTCCATAAAGTGCTCACTCACCTCTGCTTGGTAGCGAGAGTGGGTGTCTTGTAATTCAGCAAGCTTCTGCTCAAGGCGTTTGTTTTTGCTAGTCTCGCCTTGAAATGATCGATGAAATACGGCGCCGACCATAATGCCAAGAAAAAATAAACCTACACCTGATAGTATCTGAATCATCAATTCGCTCACAGTTATTCTCTTCTCTATGAATGTTGTTTTAAAAGTGATCGTAATGATCTGACAGTCTAACGCAAGTCATTACTTGAAAATATACTAAAACCTCTTTCGATTGATGACAATAGCTGAGAGATTTTTATCGTTAAAATTGGCCTTTCTAGTGCTTACACGGCAAAATAGCGTTCTTTTATTTTACCGTTAATTTTGAAAACGCTTTAAGGTTTGACTTTATGCCATCTTCTTTACCCTTATCACCACTTCAGAGATACCTTCAAGACTTGGAGAAAGAGAATTTTGTTGAGGATGCTGCTCAAAAAATGGCAGTCGACAAACTACAAAATTTATATGAACGTTTAATTATTGATCAAAAAGAGCGAGAGGCTAAAGCATCAGGCTGGTTGAGAAAATTTAATAAGAAAAAACCTTTACCGGTGAAGGGTTTGTATTTTTGGGGTGGTGTAGGTCGAGGTAAGACTTACCTAATGGATAACTTTTATGAGAGTTTACCGTTTGACCAAAAAATGCGTATTCATTTTCATCGATTTATGCAAAGGGTTCATAAAGAGCTTACAGCACTAGAAAACCAAAGTGACCCATTAGTTGTGGTGGCTGAAAAACTGAGCTCAGAAGCGCGAATAATTTGTTTTGATGAGTTTTTTGTTTCTGATATTGGTGATGCCATGATATTGGCAAAACTAATGGAAGAGTTATTTAAACATGGCGTATCACTGGTGTGCACATCAAATATCATTCCTGACGGTTTATATAAAGATGGTCTTCAGCGCGTCAGATTCTTACCGGCGATTGAATTAGTCAAAGAGCATACTGAGGTGGTCAATGTTGATGGCGGCAATGATTATCGTCTAAGAACACTTGAGCAAGCAGAATTGTTTCACTCTCCTTTAGATGAAGCAGCAACCTTGAATTTAGAAAAATATTTTAAACAATTAGCTGTTGAGGCCGGTAGTCATGATTTGGAACTCGATATTAATGGTCGGGCAATGAAAGCGCATCGGCATGCTGATGATGTTGTCTGGTTTGATTTTAAAGAGTTATGCGACGGACCAAGAAGCCAGAATGATTATATTGAGTTAGCAAGAGAGTTTCATGCTGTCATTATAAGCGATGTACCCCAGATGAATGTCGATACGGATGATCAGGCAAGGCGTTTTATTAACCTTGTCGATGAGTTTTATGACCGCAGTGTAAAAGTCATTATCTCTGCACAAGCCCCTATACATGAACTTTATCAAGGCGGTAAGCTTTCATTTGAATTTGATCGGACTGAGAGCCGATTATTGGAGATGCAAAGTCATGAATACCTGGAGCAGGCGCACAAAGCTTAAATAGGCCTTTATTCACATTTTGACTGTTCATCGATATAACTTTTTGGAGATGGATGATAGTCTGATAGCTCCCTTTAATTAAGATGGGAGCGCTAAGGTGGAATAGCACGTAGTTAAATCAAAATAATAATGGGTGTGGATAACACGCCCTGCTTCTGGTGCAAATATGAGTGAAGTTCAGTCGTTGCCTGATAATTCTGTAGATACAACATCCCCCATTAAAAAAGCCGCACAAAAAATATTGTCATTGGCCATTCTGTGTATTTTATTTGCAACAATTATTGCTGGCACCAGTGAGAACATGCATTCCAAAATGCTGAGTGTAGGCGCTAATGTTTGGGATGACTATTTTGTTTTAAGAGGTGATGAGCCTGTAGCTGATTGTGAACTAAATATCGATATTGATGCGAGACTGAAGGAGTTAGCTCAAGAGCATGAACTTGAAAATGCGGACTTTGACTTATTTGAGTCCGAGTTTGATCGTGGTGCAGCAAGAAATTCATTATTAAACCAGCTTGATATTTGTACTGAGCAACACAATTCAAAGGCAATTTATCTAGAAAATATGTCTGTCTTTGTAGAAATCTTTCGAACAGTTGAACATTCATTGGCAAGTATTAGTTTATTTGCAATAGAGCAGCAAAAACTAAGTCTGATTTTATTGTTAGTACTAGCAGCGATTGTTACGACATGGAAACGTGGTCATATTGCTTTTAAATCGATACATTCACGGCTGGATCATTATGTTTCCAATACAGCTCAACTGACTGCGAATGCTTGCCTTGGTATTTCTACCTATGCATTTTATCGGGGGTCATACGCTTCAGGTACCGAAGTTAGTAAACCTGAATTGATGATTATATTAATGCTGGGTTGTGTCGCTTTGTGTTTGCTTAATTTATATCAGATGAAAAACCCTCAAGGAGGCTTGAAGAAGGAGGGAAGTATATTAACGGCTTTGTTAACTATTCCCATTCACACCTTTATGTTGCTTGCTGCGGCTTTTCATTTTTTTGTTACCGAGTCGCACCTTCCCGGTATTTCTATTTACTTTACTCAAGTGTTTCAGTTGACCAACCTACATTTAGCGATTGGTCTATATATTTTAGTGGGAATGCTTTTAAAAGAGACGCTGTTTGGCGCAAAACTATTTGATGTTTTTAAGCCTTGGCATATGCCGCCTGAAATGCTGGCATTTGTTGCCATTGGTGTAATGGCGTTTCCAACGGCTTATACGGGCGCGTCAGGCATTATTATTATTGCAATGGGTGCGGTGGTTTACCAAGAAATGCGGCGAGTCGGGACTCGTCGGCAGCTATCTCTAGCGGTTACTGCGATGACAGGCTCAGGAGTTGTCTTACGCCCTTGTCTATTGGTTGTCGGTATTGCTATTTTAAATAAAGAGGTTGTAACCGATGAACTGTTTCATTGGGGATTTCGCGTATTTATTCTCAGCATGGTAGTTTTCGCAGTTTTTGCGATAATTACACGTAAAGATCCGATGAAATTAACTCCCGCAAAAGAAGCGCTAGCACCGTCCTTAAAAATGTTAGGGCCTCTCATGCCTTATATTATGATTTTAGTGGGAATTCTCATCTTTTATGCTTTTGCCTTGAATGCTTACTTGGACGAATTTTCAGCACCAACTATATTGCCTATCATCATTATTGCTATTGTTATTTTTGAAAGACGCTTTAGTAAAGATTTTCATGAGCGGAATAAAACAGCGGGAGCAAGCCCCACGGTTTCCACTGCATTTTCATCGGCGGTTGATAATTCTGCATTACAGATTGGGGCTATTTTGATGTTAATGGCTTGCTCATTTACAGTCGGAGGAATTATCGAGCGTGGAGGGGGCGTTTTGCTAATTCCTGAAGGCTTTACATCAATCTATGCTGCGATGGCTTTTTTGGTAGTTTTCCTCGTTGGGATCGGCATGATCATGGACCCATTTGGTGCTTTGATCTTGGTAACTGGTACGATAGCGCCAGTTGCCTATAGTCAGGGGATTCACCCCATACACTTTTGGATGACATGTTTAATGGCGTTCGAATTAGGTTATCTAAGCCCTCCTGTATCTTTGAATCATTTGCTAACTCGTCAGGTAGTGGGTGATGAAGAAGTCGCATTAGCATTGAAAGAAGGTGATACCTTTTATTACCGTCATGAACGTATATTGCTTCCATTGTTAGTAATGGGGACGACGCTACTGATTGTTGCTTTTGTTCCTCTAATGGTCATGACACCATAAATGATGTAGTTAATTTGCGGTTATGGGGAGTGTTCATAGAGTAGGCTTCTAATAAGGAATTGTGATGCAAGAAGAAAAAGAAAAGCATATAGAATTTTTAGAGCAATTAACTGGAGAGGTATTACCTGACTTTTTTAATCATTTGAATGCCGGTGAAACTGAAATAATTCATGACTGGGTATCATCAGTGATAGAAAAAGAAAGGGCTGGTTTAGATAAGTTGTTTGATGCCATGACACATACTTTTAAATATATTCCAAATTTCTTACTCATAGCGATTACCAATAAATATATAGAAGCGCCTATCGCTGCGCGAATTACTGAAAAACTATCACTTAAGCAAGCGGTTGCCATCGCGGGTGGTTTATCAGCTGATTATGTCGGTGAAACATCATTGTATTTAGACAGTAAGTTTGCGGCAGAATTATTGGTTGCGTTACCTAAAAAGCAAGCGAAGCAGATTGTTGAGTCTTTGGTCAAGAGGCACCCTTTGAGGGTTTTGGACGTCTTTGCTTATGCGGAAAAAAAGCTTTTAAACTTAGTTAAGCCATTATCAGGGTTTGATCATATCGATAAAGTATCGTTGAGTGATTCAAGAAAGGATGTGCTGGCGCGCATGCATTAAAGAGTGGGTTTATCTAATACTCGAATCTGCTAGCGTTGAATTTTCTAACCCCGTAATTTTTTGAATAGATAGCACTTCAGCACAGTCAGCCGTAGCTCTCCAACGGACATTAAAATCATAAAGGAGAATGCCATACTCTCTATCATGATTCTTTTGTGCTTGGTGATATGCCGGCCTAGGGTCGAGAGATAAAGTTTCTGTTATAAGTTGTTCAATGTCTTCTTCGTATTCTGTTTTTAAGTGCGCTAAGTTTATCAGGCTTTGTGAGGTGAACTTTACTGACAACTTAGCGACAGGTGTATCCTTAGCAAAGCTACATTGAGCATTCTTGACTGAGTCGGAGTATTCAATATAGGGTTTAATATCAAAGATAGGTGTGCCATCAAGCAAGTCAGGGCAGGCAATCCTCAAGCTTGTTTTATTTTTTTGTGTATCAACACTGATCAGTTTCACAACTGATATACCCAAGCCGTTAGGGCGAAAAGATGACCGACTTGCAAATACACCAATTTTTTCATTACCACCTAGTCTGGGAGGGCGTATAAGAGGACGCCATTTATCCGCATTATTTTTATGAAAACCAAATGTAAGCCAGATGTGTGAAAAATTCTCTAAACCTTTAAAGGCGTTGGGATCATTGTAAGGCGAGGAAAATTCTACATGGGCATGTGCGGAGTGAATTAAGCCTGCTTGGCGCGGAATGCCAAATTTTTCTTTAAATGGAGAATGAAGAATACCGATGGGGTTAATTTCAAAAGTATTCAAAATTAGTTCATATGCTCAGCAATATTACTCGCTTGATCATTAAGTTTTTTAGCAGCTGTTTTAAATCCAAATACACCAGTAATGTGCAATAGTATTTTAGGAATCGATTTAAACCAGTCACCTGAAGATCGGGGAATAAGGTGTAAGTGTAGGTGTGGAACCGTTTGGTTGGCCGCTTTGCCGTCATTGACTAAAATATTTGTTCCTTGAATGCCTAAACCTATTTTCTTTTGTGCTTCGACAATTTTGTGCCCAATATCAAATAACGTGGCGCGTTGATTGGCTTTAAGGTCATCCAATCGAATGACATGGGATTTAGGGACAACAAGGCAGTGACCTTCTGTCAGAGGATAAGCATCCATAAGAGCGATAAATTTATCATCTTCATAAACAATGCTCGCTGGAGCGTCACCTGCGATGATTTTACAAAAAATACAGTTGGTCATTTTAGATGCTCTCTACTGCATTATTATCTTTCTGAATGCTCATTGTAATGTGTGTCCACTCGACTCTGATGAAAAGGTGTTGTCACCACTCCATTCTTCAGTAGGTTCAGCGGCAATGCTATATTCTTCACTTGCCCAAGCACCTAAGTCTATTTTCTGACAACGGTCACTACAAAAAGGACGGTATTCAGATTTGTTATTCCATTCAACTTCATCTTTACAAGTAGGGCAGTTAATTTTTACAGCTGATGTAATTTGTTTCTTATTGCTCATGTGCTAATTCCAGATAATGTAAATGCTGTCGTTCGACTTCTTCTCGTAAATAAGCAAAGTCCTGCATGTTAGAGATAATATCATCTGCTTTATCAATTTTACATTCTCTAGAAAGCTGGTTTTCAATGATTTTTTGAATTTGCTCAATATTTGAGTTATCTCTTGCCGCCGCACGACTTAATTGAAGCTTTTTAGGTAAGTCAATAAGTAAGGTTCGATTAACTAATTGGTGTTGGTCTGTTTCAAATAATAAGGGTGAAACAAGGATGGCATAGGGTGAGTGAGCGCGCTTTAGCTGGCTTGTAATTTCTTCTCTAATAAGAGGGTGTAATAAACTTTCAAGCCAGTTTTTTTCATCGGGGTTTGAAAAAATAATCTCTCTTAATTTACTGCGATCTAACTTCGCACGAGCGTCTAAAATGTCTGGACCAAAATGTTCTGCAATTGTAGCCAAGGCAGGTCTTCCGGGTTCAACCACTTCACGTGCAACAACATCAGCATCAATAACACAGATACCAAATTGTTCAAATAATGCTGAGGCAGCGGATTTTCCACTGCCAATTCCACCCGTTAGGCCAACTGTCCACATATATTTATCCAAGATCCAAGCGATTATTTTGACGTTTATTTTCTACATTAACCTAGTGTTTGTTTAAACTGTGCGCATCCAAAAACGAAATAAATCCTCCCCCCAGATTAAGGAAATCCAGCCTGCAATGGCTAAATAAGGCCCAAAGGGTATTGGAATGTTCTTATCACGACCCTTGATTAATATTAGGGTAATGCCAATGACGGCACCGACAACAGAAGATAATAGTATGATGATTGGTAGTTGTTGCCAACCTAACCATGCGCCTAGTGCGGCTAACAGTTTGAAATCGCCATAGCCCATACCTTCTTTGCCGGTTAATAGTTTAAATAATTGATAAACAAACCAAAGGGAAAGGTAACCGAAGACAGCACCCCATAATGAGGCTTCAAGTGTCGTAAATAGGTTGAATGAATTTAGAATAAGGCCAAGCCAGAGAAGGGGGAGGGTTATGTTATCAGGCAACAACTGTGTGTCTGCATCAATCATCGTTAGTGCTATCAGTGTCCAGGTAAAAAATAATGCCGCTAGTCCTGAATAGGTCGCACCAAAGGTCATAATAACCATTAGGGATAATATCGATGTGGCAATCTCAACCAATGGGTAACGAATCGAAATTTTGTTCTTGCATTGGCTGCATTTGCCACCCAAAAACAAAAAACTCAATACAGGGATGTTTTCCCAAGGTTTTATTTTATGCTGACATTTAGGGCAGGTTGAGTTAGGTTTAGATAGCGTGATTGATTCTTCCTTCGCAAACTCTTTTTCAAGTTGATCTTGCTCTAACAAAACTGCACATTGTTGTTTCCAATCTTGTTCAAGCATTTTTGGAAGTCGATAAATAACAACATTTAAGAAGCTACCAATGAGTAAGCCTAATATAATTGTGCAGGTATAAAGGTAGGCAGGAGAGTTTAAAAAAATATCAAAATTAGCCATGTATATCGAAGTCTCAATCAGTGTCAAAGAGGGGAAATAGAAAAGCCTGCAATAGCAGGCTGTGTTGTATAACAGTATTGTATAACAGTAGTGTAAGCTAGCCTACTGCTTGGCCCATTTGGAAAATTGGTAAGTACATCGCAATAATTAACCCGCCGACTAACACGCCTAAAACAGACATGATCATGGGTTCCATTAGGGCAGTTAAGTTGTCAACAAGATTATCAACTTCTTCCTCAAAGTACGTTGCAACTTTATCAAGCATTGTGTCTAAAGCACCTGACTCCTCTCCAATCGCCACCATTTGTACCGCCATCGATGGAAAAACGCCTGTTTGCTTCATTGAAAACTGAAGTTGTGTACCGGATGAAACATCGTCTCGAATTTTATGTACTGCATCTCTAAAAACAGCGTTACCTGTTGCACCAGCGACTGAATTTAAGGCATCTACAAGCGGGACACCAGCGGCGAAAGTCGTCGAGAGAACACGGCCAAAACGAGCAATAGCAGATTTTTCTAAGATATTACCCACGATTGGCATTTTAAGCATGTAGGCATCAACTTTGTCGGCAAAATTAGGGTATTTGCGTTTTGCTTCTTTAAATGTATAAATGGTTATGCCAATTATGGCAATACAAATAAACCACCATTCTTGCATCCATTCCGATAGTCCAATTACCATTTGAGTAAAGGCTGGTAATTCTGCACCAAAGCCAGAAAAAAGGTTTTCGAATTCAGGCACTACTTTTATCAGTAGAATCCCTGTGACGACCATGGCGACAACTAATACGGCAATCGGGTAGGTCATTGCTTTTTTAACTTTTTTCTTTAACGTTTCTGATTTCTCAAGGTAGGTTGCAACGCGATCAAGCATTGTTTCTAATGCACCAGACTGTTCACCTGAATCAACCAAGTTACAAAAGAGGTCATCAAAGTGCTTCGGGTGGTTTCGAAGTGCGCCAGCAAAGTTATTACCTGCTGCAACGTCCGCTTTAATTTCTAAGACTAAATCTCGTAAACTTGGGTTGTCGAGCCCATCAGCAACAATTTCGAAGGACTGAACTAAAGGTACGCCTGCTTTCATCATGGTCGCCATTTGGCGAGTGAATAATGCGATATCAAAAGGTGTGATTTTCTTTTTCTTAGTTGCGCCTAGCGCTGCGGCTTGTTTCTTAACTTTGCTTGGCGTGAAGCCTTGCTTTCGAAGTTGGGCTTTTACGAGCGCCGCATTTTTACCACTCATTGTGCCTTTTGTCTTAACCCCTTTTCGATCGGTACCTTCCCAGACGAAAGTGGATATTTTCTCTTCTTTTGCTGCCATAACTAATCCTTGGTAACTCGTTCGACTTCTTCAAGGCTGGTGACACCTTGAATAGCTTTTAATAGTGCTGACTTTCTTAAATTATTAAAGCCTTCCTCATCTGCTTTTTTGGCTATATCTAAGGATGTTGCTTCAGACATAATTAACTGTGAAATAGCTGGGGTGACTTTAACAACTTCATAAATACCGACCCTGCCTTTATAGCCTTTCGTGCATTTTTCGCAACCTTTCGGTTTGTAAAGGGTAAAATTTTCATCTACTTGAGCTTGGGTAAAACCTTCCTTTAACAGTGTTTCTTTAGGGATATTTGCAGGCTCTTTACAGTTGCTACATAGGCGTCTAGCTAGCCGCTGGGCAATAATTAAACTCACTGATGTTGCTATATTGAAAGCAGGAACACCCATATTCATCATTCGGGTTAAGGTTTCTGGTGCACTATTGGTGTGTAATGTAGAAAGTACCATGTGCCCGGTTTGTGCTGCTTTTATCGCGATTGATGCAGTCTCTAAATCTCGTATTTCACCAACCATGATGACATCAGGATCTTGACGTAGGAATGAGCGCAGTGCTTCAGGAAAGCCTAAGCCAACCTTTACGCTTACGTTAACCTGGTTGATACCTTCCAAGTTTATTTCTACAGGGTCTTCAGCCGTTGAGATATTTGTTTCAGGTGTATTTAATATATTTAAACCGGTATACAGCGAAACGGTTTTACCACTTCCTGTAGGTCCAGTAACCAGAATCATACCTTGAGGTTGATGCAATGCTTCAAGGTACATTTCTTTTTGTATTTCCTCATAACCTAGTGCATCAATGCCCATTTTAGCACTGCTCGGATCGAGGATACGCAAAACAATCTTTTCACCCCAAAGGGTCGGAAGTGTGTTTACCCGAAAATCAATTGATTTCGTTTTAGAAAGTTTTAGTTTTATTCTTCCATCTTGCGGAATTCGCCGCTCCGAGATGTCTAATTGAGACATAACCTTTAAACGTGCTGAGATTTTTGGCGCAAGTTTAACTGAAGGTTTTGAAACTTCATGTAAAATGCCGTCAGTACGGTATCGAACACGATAGGTTTTCTCATAAGGTTCGAAGTGTAAATCCGAAGCACCACCTTTAATTGCATCAAGCAGCATTTTATTCACATACTTAACAATTGGCGCATCGTCTACTTCGTTTGAAGCAGTTTCATTGTCTTTTTCATCTGGGTTTTCGACATCCAGATCATCAAGATCTGAATCGTCCAAGTCACCCATCGTGGTGTCTTGAGCTTCAAGATACTTATCGATAGCGGCTATTAGTTTGTCGTCCTCAACTAATATAGCATCGACACTTAAGCCTGTATGAAACTTAATTTCATCCTGAGCTAAAATATTTGTCGGGTCCGATACGGCAATAAATAGACGGTTTCCGCGAACGAATAAAGGAAGCGCATGATGTTTACGAATTAACTTTTCATCTACTAGTTTTTCTGGAAACGATTCGGTGGTGAAAGCACTGAGATCCATTACCGGCATGCCAAATTCTTGTGCGGCTGAAAAGGCTAGATCCTGCGCTTTTGCAATGCTATTTGATACAAGGTGAGTGATCAATGAAATGCGATTGTCTTGCGCATGAGCTTGCGCTTTTTTTGCAGTACCTTCATCAAGTAGCTGGTCGTGCACAAACTTGCGCGCTAATCCTGTTAATGTAATGTTGTCTGGAGGAGTCATGGGGCTACTTTCATGCTATTGAATAATATATGGAGAATTGTTCGGCATTGAATCATAAAAAATTTCACATTAATTGTCTTTAAAAAAAGGATTAAGCATTCTTTAGTCTTTGAATATTTGATTACTCAAATAAGTGTAGTGTAATTTTAGGGTTTTAAAAGAAATAGTCTTCGTTATAGATAAGGGGAGGGATGATAAGGCGGTAATTTACATCTGTCGAAGTATGGGTTGAGTGTGTAGTGTTTAAGTGAACTATATTAAGTAATAATTACTACTATAGTGAATATTGATAAATAAAGGGTTATTAAAATTAAGTGTTAGAGTGTGATGTTGTCTTTTTCTTTACATGTAATTGTTCAAATTTCAATGCTTGGTATATATTGGTATAGAGTGTGCTTAACTCAGATAAGGTTGAGTTTTAATAGTAATATTTTCATTTTGTTTTGGGTGGGTGGAATAATAAAATGGTATCAAATCAACAGGGCTTTACTTTAATTGAGTTAATGATTGCTGTTGCTATTGTCGGTATTTTAGCGGTTGTGGCGATTCCAGCGTATCAAGATTATATTGGTCGTGCTCAACTTGCTGAGCCTATATCTATAGGTGGAGTGGCAAAAAGAAGTATAGAGGAATTTATTTTTACTAATGGCGTATTTCCTGCCGGTGTCTCTATGAGTCAAATGATAGATGTAAGCAGGGCTCCGTCCATTGTCGCGTTGACATCAACGGCGGGCGCAACAAAGTCGGGCACATTCACATTTACATTGGGGGCTATTGGCTTGAGTCTGGCTTTGGCGGGCGAACAGGTTCGTTTTTCGCGTACTAACGCTGGTTTGTGGGAGTGTGCCACAAACTCAAATATACCTTTGAATATGCGGCCGGCTGGTTGTAGGTCGGAGTTCTAATTTTCGTTTATATTACGACCAACCTAAAAGCGCTTCTATAGCGCTTTTTTTGTGTCTTAATATTAATTTGAAATTCTACGTATGTTTATCAAATACTGACAATAATTGTCAGTATTTGACCTTTATGTATCTGCTGTTGGTTGTTAGGCATAAGACATAAATAAATGTTAGCTAACGCTATCTTAATGATTAATAAAGAATATTTTAAAAATATTGCACTTGGCACAAGCTATGCTATTGTTTAAGTCAGGCACGCTTACTAGTGATAGACGAAGCGGTCATACTTTTTTTAAACTGGAGATTTAACGATGAAGAATATGAAAACTAAGCAATCAGGTTTTACCTTAATTGAATTGATGATCGTAGTTGCGATCATCGGTATTTTGGCAGCAGTAGCGATTCCTGCATACCAAGATTACATCGGTCGAGCGCAGCTTGCTGAACCGGTCTCGTTTGGTGGCGCAGCTAAAACACCTATTGAAGAATTTATCGCGACTAACGGAACATTTCCAGCGGGTAGTTCTTTGAGTCAAATGATAGAAATTACCAGAGCCCAATCGATTGACACACTTGCTTCAGTTTCGGGTACTACAACATCAGGCAGCTTTACCTTTACACTTCAATCAAGTGGTTTGAATACCGAACTTCTTAGCGGTGAGGTGCGTTTTACTCGAACTACCGACGGTAGATGGACGTGTTCTACTGATTCTGGTATTTCTCTTAATTTGAGACCTTCAGGTTGTAAGAGTCAGCACTAATTAATTAGATTTATTGATTTACACAAAATAGCCTCGCGTAGCGGGGCTTTTTTATGAGAGCGAGTAATGCAAAAAGCACATAATTTTGAATTTAGATGGCTGTTGTTGGCACTTATAATATGTAGTTGTGTCTACTATTTCGCATTATCTGGCCCATTTTTATTTGATGATTTTCCGAACCTTAGCCCTTTAATTAGTTACAATGAAGGTTTGGTTTCTGCTTCAGAAATTATTTTTGGTGGTTCAGCAAGCGTATTGGGCCGACCTGTCGCGATGGCATCTTTTCTGGTAGGAAGCGAATCTTTTCCGAAAGACCCTTGGTTATTTAAAGTCATAAATTTATTTATACACCTAATGAATGGTGTTTTGGTCTTTTTCTTTTCACGTAAATTAGCCGCTTTAACATCGTTATCTGCAGAACGGAAAGCTTGGCTCGCAATTATTTGTACAAGTATTTGGCTTTTGCACCCTTTTTTGATGTCTTCGGTATTGCTTGTCGTTCAGCGAATGACATTGCTTATGACATTCTTTGCTCTCGCCTCGATGCTTGCTTACCTGAAAGCACGAGAGGAAAGTCTCCGCACTAGACGTTCTATATTTATTGCTTTATATATTGTTTTTGGTGCCTTTAGTGTATTCAGTAAAGAAAACGGCGCATTAATACCGCTTTACCTCTTAGTTTTAGAGTTTACATTACTAAATAAAACTTCCATAGAAAACAGTAGGGCTAAACAAAAGGTTTGGATCCTTGTAAAAATTCCAGTTGTAATGATTTTTCTCTATCTTATTTATAAACTGCCAGACTTTTTACTCGGTTATGAAAGCCGGGACTTTAGCTTTGTTGAACGATTATTAACGCAAGCAAGAATTATTGTTGATTATAGTTTAAATATTCTATTGCCTAAGTTGGGTGGAGGGGGGCTATTTCATGATACCTACCCAATATCACATCATTTATTAGCGCCAGTAAGTACCTTGTTTTGTATCATTTTAATTTTTTCAGTATTAACAGCCGGATTATTTTTTAGGAAAAAACAACCCGTTTTTGCGATGGCTGTTATGTTTTTTTTGGCGGGGCATTTACTGGAGTCAACAATTGTTCCTTTAGAATTATATTTTGAACATCGCAATTACTTACCGTCTATCGGGTTGATTTTTGGAGGGGTTTATTTTGCGTTGCGTTATATCCCAAAAGTTAAGGCTTTGGTAATTTTAATCGTTCCGTATATAATTTTATTAATTGGATTTAGCTACCTGAATAGTACTGTTTGGGGGAGTTTAAGTAATATTTCAAGCGTTTGGGCGGCTGAAAAACCTCAGTCAAAAAGAGCTCAATTGTTATTAACGCGTTATTATGGGGATATACAACGTTATGACCTTGCTAGGAATACACTTAAAAATGCAGAGCTAATTAATCCGACCGATATTCCTCTTCAGTTTCAACTTATTGTCAATGAATGTCTTATGATGAAAAAAATTGAACATCAGTCACTTGTTGCTTCGGCAAATATTATCCGAGAGGGGACATATAGTCATGGTGTGTCAGCTAGTGTAACCGTGTTAGTTAAAATGCTTGGGGAAGATTTGTGTGGAGGTATTTCTCCTCAAAGCCTTAGCATGCTAATTGAAGCAGCTTTAACGAATGAAGCGATGAAAGATTTTACGAGTAGGCAGTCTCTCTATTTTCAGTTAGGGGAGATTCAGCTTTTTCAAGGTCAATTTGAGGCATCAATGGCATCCTATGATAGTGTGCATGCCTTAAAACCAAACGGCGACCTTTATTTAAGGCAAGTTCAAGTAAGTATAGCATTAGGGTATCCTCTTAAAGCAAGGTATTATCTAACTGAGCTTGAAAAGCTGGACGCCCAGCGCTCAGTTCATCAAAAATCATATCAAAACGAAATTCAGGAACTGTCTAAGTTATTGAATAGAGGAGAAAATGTTGAATAATAAAGTTTCTGTTGTCATTCCCGCAAAGAATGAAAGTTTAGCCCTAAGAGATGTTCTTCCTCGATTGCTGAAGCTGAACTGTATTGAAGAAATTATTGTCGTAAATGATGGCTCAACAGACGATACTGAGTCAGTTTGCTTAGAGGCCGGTGTGACAGTCATCACTCATCCCTATTCGAAAGGTAATGGGGCAGCGATAAAAGCAGGGGCTAGATCAGTTACGACTGATACGGTCGTGTTTATGGATGCTGATGGCCAACACTCACCAGAAGATATACCTAAGCTCCTTAAAAAGCTTGAGAGTGGATTTGATATGGTAGTCGGAGCACGCTCATCGACATCTCAAGCCAGTGCTGGTCGTTTGGTTGCTAACTCGGTTTATAATCGCATTTCAAGCTTGATGGTCGGTCAGCAAGTTGGAGATCTGACGTCTGGCTTTAGAGCAGTCAAAATTGAATTGTTTAAAGAGTTTATTTCTATTCTTCCAAATGGCTTTTCATACCCTACAACAATAACCATGTCGTTTTTCAGGGCTGGATATAGTGTTGGATACCTTCCAATTATTGCTGATAAACGTGTTGGTCAAAGTCACATTAGTCCTCTAAAAGACGGCATTAGATTTCTTTTGATAATATTCAAAATAGCGACATTATACTCACCTTTGAAGCTTTTTTTCCCATTAAGCCTTCTCTTTTTTGGGCTAGGGTCAGGTTATTATGGTTACACTTTGTTTGAAATGGGCCGCTTTACTAATATGTCTGCACTACTCTTTATTACATCTGTTTTGGTGTTCTTAATCGGACTGGTATCTGAGCAAGTTACCTCTTTGGTTTTTCTTGCAGCTCAAGGTAAAGAAAAATAGAAGTATTAACATGTTGTTACTACTCATTAAAAAGCTACTGATACGTATTAATTTTAATAAGCGTCTCTCAGTGGCAATTTAGGGTCTTTATATAATGGTATCTGAATATTTAACGAAAGGATGAAAATACCAAAAGTCACTGGAGATTGGCTGTGAAAATGGTAAGTTTTTTTCAACTCTGCGTACATAATTATGTTATTTATATTACTGGCATTGATGTAGATTATTTTGGCTTAACTGTATCCTTTCATGTTTTGGAGCGTATGCAGTCGATAGAAAAATTAGCAAAGGTGGTTCGGGAAACCGATTTTGTATAAAAATATGTAATTGTTGTCCTTTCAGTAACTGCACTGGTTGAACCACATTATTTCTCGATTTAGTGACAGATAAGGTCAATGAAAATGAGAAAACCTTATAGTTGATTTAACTATTTTAGTGATGAAACATGGTTGCAGTTTTAAGGGGGTTAATGAGCGAAAACCAAAGCTATTTTCATTTGCCTCCGCTGGTTCCTAATCTAATAATATTTAATCATATAGATTTATAAAATGAAAAAAATTGCTTTTTTACCTGCACACCCGTCCCAAGTATGGTTATTCCACTCCATACAGTCACATTTAAACACACAGGATAATTATGAGTTTATTTGGGTCTTAAGGGATAAGGATATTTCATGTGAACTGGCTGATCAGCTTGGTATTAAATATCAATGTATTTCAACTGCTTCAACGGGGCTCATCGGCAATGCCATTGAACTAGCTGGAAATATTTTTAAATGTCTAAAAATTGGAAAAAAGAGAGAAATCGACCTTTGGGTCACTAAATATGGCGCGGGAAATATCGCAGGCTATTTATTGAGGCAAAAGTCCTTATCGTTTAATGATGATGATGTGGATCAAGTGCCTTTAATCGCTCATACCAGCTATCCATTTGCCGAACGTATTCTTTGCCCTGATGTACTGAGAATGGGAAAATACGATCAAAAGTCTCATCGTTATGCTGGCTGTCATGAGCTGTTTTACCTCCATCCAAATCGCTTCACCTCTGATGATCGGGTGTATCAGGAGCTCGGAATTGATAAAACACGAAAGTTTATTTTGTTGCGACTTTCAGCGCTAACTGCGCATCATGATAAGAACATTAGGGGGATATCTACAGGCATAGTAAAGCGCATAATTGAATTATGTACTAGGCAAAATGTCCAATGCTATATTTCTTCTGAAAAGCCATTACCATCGGACCTAAGTCAGTACCGGTTAAGTATTCCGGTTCACCGAGTTCATCACGCGCTTGCATTTGCTAGTCTATTTATTGGTGATAGCCAGACAATGACGTCAGAAGCTGCGGTATTAGGTACTCCTGCTTTCAGGTTGAGTGATTTTCAGGGGCGGTTATCTGTAATTGATGAGTTGGAGCGTTATGAGCTTGCTTTTGGCTTTTCACCAGATAACTCTGAAAATTTTTTAGCCGCAGTAAAAGGTATATTGTTAGGGGGTTCTATTCAGGCGTATAGCGATAATCATAAAAAATTCTTGGCCGATAAAGTTGACCCCGTACCTTGGTTTTCCGAACAGATGCTCCAAGTATTAGGGACTCATTGACAATGAATATCGTCGTGACTGCAAAATTAGCTGACGAAAAGTTAAAGACGAAGTTAATTGGTTTGCAGAATAACCGAGCAATTCAAAAAATATACTTGGTTCGTCAGTCACCGTTACAGGGTACTAATGTAATAAATGTCACGCCTTCTCCTTATGTTGCACAATCTAGATTTTTATTCGAAGTCTGGAGGATATGCCAGTTACTTTGTCTAATGTCTAAAAAAGATAATCAGATAGCAATTGGTATTCAGTTTTTCTTACATGGTTTTACGGCCATTATTGCGGCTAAAATTTTCCGAAAAAAATCGATCGTATGGTTAATTGGAAGTGACGTGATGCTTCATGGGCAAAAGAAAACGCTGAAATTTCTTTTCAACTGTTTACTTATGAAATGTGATGTTATTTTGGTTATGGGGAACAAAATGCGTTCTTTCTTGGTGGGCATAACACCATCAAAAATTATTGAAATGCAGAGCTATATTGACCCTGATATTTACCGCCCAACTGAACCTATAGTAAAAAAATGGGATATAGGGTTTATTGGTAATTTGGTAGAGGTAAAGCGTGTAGATATCATTTTGCAGGCTATTTCAATTAATAAGAATAAAGGGAAGTGTTACCGCGCTGTTATTGTGGGTGATGGGCCCTTAAGGGCAAGCCTTGAGGCGATATCATCAAAGCTTGGTATATCTGATCTTGTAAAGTTTATTGGTGTGAGAAGTGATATAAGTGCGTTAATTAATTGTACTCGACTAATTGCATTGTCTTCAAAAAGTGAAGGACTGCCTGCAATTTTGCTTGAATCAGCATTTTGCGGAACGCCTTCTATAAGTAGTGATGTAGGAGAAATATCCGAAGTATTTAACCACCACAAATGTTGCGAAATAGTAACGCATTCTACTGCAGATGTATTTGCTAAATCGATAGAGAGAATACTCTCTGATCCTGAGTCTATATCTATCATGGAAAAACAGTCACTTATATTTAGGAGTGACTACTTACAGAAATGGGGTAAAGAAGGGCAGGTGGAACGCTGGCAGTTCGTGATCAGTAGGGCTTTGACTAAACCATCGGTTTGAAATCAGCTTGCTGGTTAACCCACTCAGATAGCTTTTTGATCAATACTTGTTTGTCAATGTAGGGCATCGCTGATTCAGTAATTGAGGATCTACTTTCTTTACGAAAACTAATTGCAAGCTCAATTGCTTTGTTTAGATTGAATGGCTGGTTTATGAAATAGGGAAAGTCTAATGGTAGTCCTGAGTCCTTGTAAGTTGCATAAACAGGTAGGCCTGCTGCAAGATAGTCTCTTGTTTTTAAAATACAAGCTTCTTTCATATTGTTTCGATGCAGTGCAAGAGAGCCAATACCTATATCAAACTGACATAGTACTTTAGCAAGCTCTTTTGGCTTTACAGATCCGTGGTAAATTACCCTTTTATCTTCGCCAAGCACTGTTCGGTCTAGATTACCTATTACATGAAGCTCCACATCTGCTCGGTTATTCTTTATGAGCTCATGCTTGATAAGGTCAATTCCGTGCCATGGATATGCTTTTGAGCATAGAACGACTAACTTAATAATGCCTGTTCTCTGATCAATACTGTGAGGGTATATAGAGGTATCAACACCATTGGCACTGACTATGCCAGGTTTTTTAAAGTTACTTATCCTATCAAACTCATACTCCAAAATTTCATTCGTGAGACCTATTACACCCATTGCTCTCTTTAATATGAACTTACCTACATACGTTTCGATATTAAATTGAAGTCGAGATATTAATGATGTTTTTGGGTTAATCTCGTACAGCTCTTTGGTGTGATGTATAGTCACAAAGTTCTTTATTTTGCAGAAAAATAGAGGGATGATCGGGTCACCTAATGGATAGCGCAAAATAATGACATCATATTTGCCTGCATTTTTGAGTAGCCAGGAATAGGCGCTAACTCTAAGCGTGATATATTTTAAAAGTCTGGATGTTTTGAATATAGAGATGGGGTAGGCTGGCTGACGCATGAAACCCTCATTAATTGGGTCATGACTAAAGAAGGTAACATGCCAATTTAGGTTTTGAGGGGCTTTCTGTTCACATATTAGTTGTTGCTTGATGCCGGGATTAATTGTTTTTAATAGACCGAAATGTAGTATTTTGAGGTTATTATTCATAAATGAAATGGCCTATTATTGAGATAATACTTTAGTGTATAACGTGAGTTCATTTTTGTTTATTAATCTATGGTTATGCCAAAGTATACAAAAATTTCCATTAAACTTTTGGCATGTTTTTTTGAGTTGCAACATATAATCTAGAGCTGAACCTCCGGTGCCAAGTCCCATGTACTTTTGGTCGATAACTGATGACTCCATGACAATAAGTGGCATTTCCTTGAGATTAAGCTTGGTTCTATTAATAAGGTCGTAAGTGGAGTATTCATAACAAATTCCTGCCCTGAAACCGGCTACTTCAGCGTACGAAAGGGATGAGTCATAACTCAATCCTGCATTATCCCAGTCTGAAAAAGTGGTTTTAGCATCCCAGCGCAAGTAGTGCTGGCGACCGCCAAATTTACTTTGATCTATTTGAGAGCAAGCATGACTTAGTCTCTCAAGTTCATATCGAAGTTGCTTTGGGTTTTTTAATGAGTGATAGCTAGGGTGTAAGCCAACTATATGCCCTCTACGATGAATAGACGTTATGAGTTCCTTGATTTCACTGTCATCAATATCATAATCGCCATCTAACAACCCGATAGAGTTATTTGTAATAAAATAGAAACGACTAATAAGCCCCAGCTTCTCACTAAGATTCATGATTGTGTCAAAAGTGAAGTATGGGTCTTCTGACAATCCTTTGTATCCAACCCTAAATCCACTAATAATAGTTTTTATTGCCTGGGTTACACTTTTGCGTACAGTTATATCTTTGATGGAGCGTTTAAGCACTCCGCTCAATGTTAATAGCCTTCTCTCGTAGGGTGCATCAACGTCATGCGTAGGGGTTACTGAAAATTTTCGTTCTAGTCGCTTAAAGTGTGGCCAAAGCTCGTTGATGCAAGCCCATAACACCTCTATGTATTCATTAATGATAGGTCTATCAATAATGTTTTCTTTGAGATTAATTGATTGTTCAGAAGGAAATCTGGAATGCTTATCTTGTGTTGTACATAGTGCTTCTTCATATCGAGTCAGCATGAAGAATGCGGAACCAAATATATCTAAATCTAGATCGATACTATTTCCTTTGCGATGCAGATATGCGTTATCAATAGTATTTTTTCCGAAGAGAATGGGGAGTGATTCATTACACAGGGTGACAGATGTTAGGTGTTCTTTAACATTCCACTTTCTTAACGGGGTAGGAATTGGTAAGGAGGAGCTTAGCCAGTTATTTTTGATACTGGATATAAAGGTATCACTAATTGACAGCTTTTTGCCCTCACCAATAATTGATATAGCATCATTGTCAATCGTATCGGTAGCTATATTGAAGGGGATACCTAGTATTTCATCCAGTAGTATATTGATGATATACCTGTACTCTCTTTGTTCTCCGGGAGGGATGAATATGGTTAGTGCTATATTATTAGGCATTTTTTTCAATAACAATAATTGAGTGGTAAGCAAATATTGACATTATATTACTAAGCCAATTTAGTTGTGGTTGGCTGAAGGGGAAAGTCTTAAATTGGTGTTTTGAGTACTTATTAATGAGCTTTATTGCTTTGTTATATAGCTGAACTGAGAAGCTGTCGAGTGAATAACCACTTTTTTTGAGCACAGTTGCGTTATTTTTTATGACCATTTTTTCAAGTTGAGTAGCACTGTAGAAAGTAACACCTTTTAGGTGTTCAACGCTTTTGATAGACAGCATTCGTTTGAGTCTTCTCCAGATTGTTGATAATGAGTACTTTGTATGTGCTGTAATAATTGCTTTACCCCCAGGCTTTAGCACCCTAATAATTTCATTCATGCCTCTTTGGGGGGATTTTAAATAGTAAATGACTGATAAAGAATAGATGAATTCAAAGCTGTTATCTTGGAACGGGAGTGCATCTATACTAGATAAACAGTGATTTATTCCCTGGGTATCTGATAGATTGTTAAATAGGTCACAGGTAAATATATTTGTATAGCTTTGATTAGACAAATGCGTGGCTATTGTTCCATTGCCACACCCCGCATCTAGAATATTTGAGTCCAAACTATCAGGCAAGTATTGCTTTAGTGTGCGATATGGCTGAGTATTTTCATTAACCTTGCCGCCATCCAATACTGGCGCTAACTTCTTTTCGTATATACGCGCAATGTCATTCAAATTCATAGTATTTTTGAGATGATCCGATTGATTTGAACTTCAAATTGTTTAGTTGAATAACGCTGTTTATAGAGCTGGATTTCTTTTTTTGATAAGTTTGATAGTTGGTCAGTATCTTCGATCAGAGCAGGTGATTCAAGTAAGTCTTCATAAAATAGCCCGCACCCGTTGTTTATTTTCTCAGCAGTGGGTCCTCTGGCATTGCCAATAATTGGTATTCCTAGTGCCATATAATCTATATCTTTGTTGATTTCTTGGGTAGCGTTACTTTGGTTAACGCTTTTGGTAAGAGATAGGCCTACTGCATTATATCTGGTAAATAATATAGATAGCTCTTTTTTGAGATCTATACTTGATAAATGGCCATGTACAATTGCGGCTTCTTCCTCTTCAGCGGCAATACGTACTTTCTCTTCAGTAATTCGACCATAAATTATTAAAGGTGAGTTTAGTTGCTTCGCTAATTCAAGCATTATGTAGGCGCCTTTCATTTCGCAAAACCAACCGATATAAATAAGGCAGGTGGGGCGCTCAGGGCTTATGTCTTGGTAAACACCTTCGAGAGGTGAAGAGTAGTATATTAAGTTAGCTTTGTTCTCAAAATAATCCATCAATGCAGTACTATTGACTATAGTGTCATCTGTGAAGTGGTATGCTAGCCTTTTTTCAATGTATTCGAAGCACTTGATGGGGGAGGGCAGCTTCCGCAGAAGTGAGAATTGTTGAATTAAATAATAGAACCAAAGGTGGACGTTGTTATCAAGCGTTTCATAAATAACCTTTTTATTATGATATTTTGCAAATATTGCCAAAGGTAGATAGCGAAAACTTTGGATAAAAACGACATCGACCTGTTTGGTTTCTTTAGCGAGTTTTAAGACAGCATAAAGATCGATAAAGTTTAGAACTAGCATGTTAAGTATTTTTTTAGTTACTGTTTTTTTTATTGGTGACTGGTGAATACTAACCTTATTGCTAGTTTTATTTAGGGCTATAATAATTGACTCTAGCCTTGGGTGAATAGGTTTGAGTGAATAGGGTGTAAATATACCAACGTTCTTCACTATCTCGTCACATCCATAGTTATATTAGTTAATTATCGTTTTTTTAATATTAGTGTTATTTGAGTCGCCCATTTTGGTTTGTTTGGTGTAACCAAGTCAGCTAAACAAAAAAATGGTCCCAAAATTAACCTTAGTATTAAATTGCGTTGGAGAAAGTGGGCTATAACACCAAAGTAAGAGTTGGAATAGTCAACTTCAATTGTATCGAAGCCACAACACCAACTTTCTAGTTGATGCTTTGAAAATCTTAAAAAGTCATTGGGTTCCATATGCGCTTCAAAAATCCAGGGACTGGACAATAGTAATATTCCGCCTGGTGATAAGCATCGATGAGCCTCTTCAATTATTTTATGGGGAGAGGCTGTATGTTCGATAACTGATATACAAATAATACCACCAAGGGAACCTGATTCTATTTCAGGGATCCTCTCAGCATTTTCTACAATATCGATGTACTTTCCAGTTGCAACATCAAGGTTGCGAAAACTGCCAGCGTTATAGCGAGAACGAAAATGATTATCAAACCCTCCTATTTCGATAACATCGCCTCTTAGTTCAGATATCACTCGAGGCTTAATGCGATTGATCTTTTGCCTTGGTATGGAAACACCAATTAAGTATTCAATAAATCGAGCAATTGGGTCAATTAACTTTCCGAGTGATGCTGAGCCATACCAGCCCGCATGGTTTCCTCGGAGGACAGGTTTAAATTGCGCTGCAATACGATTAATAAGGTTGATGATAGGTCTGCTCATGTTTGTCTATCTCTAATTTTTATATTAAGTTAGCAGAGCTAAATTATTTTTTTTGGAGTTCTATTATCATTACGCCACTTCTTTTTAACTTAGCCTCCCAGTCGGTAAAAAAGGTAACATAATCTAGCGCTCGGCCAATCTTGAGTATAACTTTTTCAAATAGACTGAGGTCTTTTTCCCTAATTTGTTTCCATGACACATTTGCCCGCTTTGCGAGTGAGTGAAAGAAAAGTCCTTTTCCTTTTCCATTGAATACATCGTTTGTGTAATGAATGGTGTTTAGCTTTAGACCGTATTGGTTGGCATACTTCTCAACTGTCTCACGGGAGAAATGATGTAAGTGGCGAGGGAGGTCTTCTCTGTAAGACTTTTTTCCATAAAGACTATCGGCATTGGGTACAAGGAAAATAAACTTTCCCGCGGGCTTTAATATTCGGCCAAGTTCTTTGAAATAGGACGAGGGAAAGTGCAGATGTTCAAAAACAGCCCAGGCTGTTACCACATCAAAATAGTCAGATTTATAGGGGGCATCACTTAATTCAGTATTGCAAAACTCAACATTTGAGTGAATGATATTATCATTAAATGCATCGCATCCATATAAATCAAGATCAGGATAACGTTTGTGTAAAAATGCTAAAAAATCGCCTTTAGCGCAGCCTATATCGAGTACTTTTTCATTACTTAGAGCTGGTAAATAATTTAGCTGCTTTGTATAGCGTTTATGTGCAGTATCTGTATCTCGTTTAGAAAAATATTTGGGTGGGTAGTAAGATGACATCGACTTCATAGTTGGCCGTGGATTTACATACACCAAATCACAGTTATCACACTTAACTACATTAAATTCGTATGAGCTAAACCATGTATATAAGTCTGGTTTTGAGTACTGAACCTTGAATTCTGTACTTTTACAAAAATCGCAAGGAACAAGCTCTAATTCGATAGGAGGTTCTTCATTTCTCATGTTCGACGCCTAAATGATAATGCCGTGACTGTATTGCATAACAATAACGGCAACAATGAAAAAAAGCATTAAAAAAAGCACTTTATAACTAGATATCCCTATCATCTTAAAAATAATAAATATGTTTGTTGAAATAACTAGAAAGGAGGCAAGACTGACCCATGTAAGGCAAAGCAATGGTGATGCTTGTAGGAAAAATGCTGCGATTGTTAATACGCACACTTTAACCATCAGGTGAGTCAAATGCAGTTTAAAAGACACATCTTGTCGTCCTATTACTCTAAGCACAGTTGAGCTTGGGGCGGCAACAATTGTTACAAACAGAGCGGGAGACAGGGCTAGTATATAGAGATAAAGCTCATCCCATGATGGGCCAAAAATATACCCCAGAAAGTACTCTAGAAGATAAAGTGAAAGTAAAAAAGGAATGATTGAGTAGCTCAAAAAAAGTATTGTGTTTCGCTTTATATCTTCATTGATTGACGTTTTTATTTTATTGTATTTCTCGGTTAGACGAACATAAAAAACAGTAGCATAAGAGTTTGTAAATATTGAGATTGGTGATGCTATTAATCGTTCTGCGAGCGCATAGTAACCAGCAATTTTAGGGTCGAAATAAATAATTAGTAATAGTATAAAACCTTGAGAACTGAAGAAGTACATAAGTGATGACGGTAAGTCATATTGTGGAAACTGTTTATAGCGCTTAAATAACGCGAACGCTCTCCGTTTAGTTGTCACTTTAGCAATACTAAATATATGTTTTAATTCACCACTCACGAGTATTGTGCAAGAAAGAAAAATTCCGCATAAGGCTCCCGCTATAAGCCCAAAGCTTCCTAGCCAGGCAAGTAGTATGGACAATATAGCTGTCGTAGCAGAACGGACTAATTTCCCCTTTGCTATGAGCTTTATGTTGTGATCTTTAGAGGCTAACCTCTCAAACAATTGCGATATAGAATAGAGAAAAGCCGACAGCGGTAGTAGGAATAGAAGGCTAGGATCAATCCCTAACTGAGTTGATAGCTGATTTAAAGGAAGAAATATAAGCAGTAGAAGTAATAATAGGCTAAGTACTGAGGCTAACCCAAGGGTACTGACTATTAATGTAAGGGAATGAATTCGCTTTCTTTGTAGAGGAATAGCAAGCTCATACCTCATAGTCCACAACAACGCTAGAAAAGCAGCGCTTGTTGTGAAAATTGAGAAAACTCCGAAGTCCTCAGGCGTATACAGGTGCGTCAGTACTGGACTGAACAAAAAAGTGATAGCCTGTGCTAACCCCGTTGCAGAGGATAGCGTTATTATTTGTTGCTTGAAGCTTTGGCGCAATGCGTACTCCATTTTGCGGAAATATTAGTCCTTTTAAATGAATGAAACATATTAGCAATAGCGGCGACGAATTTCCGACAGAATTAATTCTGCAGAGTGTCCATCTCCGTAAAGTGTGTCTGAGAACACGTTTTTAGAGGTCGAGGTAAGGTTTGTCACGCAGTCTGATAGAGACTTAGTATTTTCCGAAATGGGAGGAAATAGAATGTTGAAGCCTGAGTCTACTAATTCTGTCCATTCTGTTTCTGTCCTAAGAGTGATACATAGCTTTTTGTGGAAGAAGGCTTCTTTTTGAATACCTCCAGAGTCGGTGATTATTAACTTTGAACTTCTTTCCAGCTTTATCATATCGAGATAGCCAGTAGGTTCTATGAACAAAATATTTTTTGTGGATATGTTGTAGTCAGAAAGTACTTTTAGTGTTCTAGGGTGAATGGGCATCACGACCTTTGTGTGCTGAGCGAGAATTTCCAGTTCATCTATTATCCTTGTTAACCTTGCTCTATCATCTGTATTTTCTGCTCTATGAACTGTTGCTAGTATGTAGTCATTTTTCGGTAGGTTATGAAACTCTACTATTGTACTCGTTGTCTCTGCTTTACTACTATAATATATGGCAGCATCAAACATAACGTCACCAGAAAGGACAATGTTATTTGACGAAATACCTTCCTTTTGCAAGTGAATAACGGCATTTTTAGTTGGGGCAAATAAGGTATCTGATGTATGGTCGGTTAATATTCTATTAATCTCCTCTGGCATGCGGCGGTTAAACGAGCGTAACCCCGCTTCTATATGGCAAACAGGAGTATTTAGTTTTGCCGCTGCTAGCGCGCCAGCCAACGTAGAGTTTGTGTCGCCATAGACGAGAACGCAAGAAGGTTTTTGTTTGATAATTTCTTGTTCAATACCAATTAGCATTTTTGCTGTTTGCTCTCCATGCAAGCCAGAGCCAATTTCTAGGTTAACATTGGGAGTTGGTATATCTAGTTCGTCAAAGAATATATCGGACATATTCTTATCATAATGTTGGCCTGTGTGTATGATGTGTTCAGACATATTGTCAGTATGAGCAATATGTCTTGATATAGTTGCAGCTTTAATAAATTGTGGTCGTGCACCAATCACTGTAAGAATTTTTAATGGCATGTCTGCTCCTGAATAATTTACTGTCCTGCCCACTCAATGATGCTATTTAGAACTTTATTTTGATCATCTTTTGACAGATAGGGGTGCATTGGCAGGCTTAGTACGTGTTTTGCTAACTGGCAAGAAATAGGTAGTTGAGCAAGCGGGATATTGTTGAAGGCGGGTTGTTTGTGGAGTGGTATAGGGTAATGAACAGCTGTAGGGATACCATGGTCGTTCAAGTGAGAGGACAGAGCATCTCTATTTTTCAACCTTATTGTGTACTGGGCATATACATGTGTGGTCTTATTATTTAATTGAGGGGTACTGATACCACCGATTCCTTTTAACACTTCCGTGTAATTGTCAGCAATTCGGGAGCGCTTTGAAATTTCGCCCTCAAACAAGTCGAGCTTTGCAAGCAGTATAGCGGCTTGTATCGTATCTAATCTCCCGTTAATACCTATTTTTGGATGATGGTATCGTTTATCCTGCCCATGAACCCTTATTTGTTTAATTGTTTGTGCGATATTGTCGTTATTAGTGAAGCAGGCGCCGCCATCTCCGTAGGCTCCTAGCGGCTTGGAAGGGAAAAAGCTCGTGCATCCAATAGTTGATAAATTACATGAGTGCTTGCCATTATATGTCGCGCCCAAACTTTGTGCTGCATCTTCTATTACAAATATATCGTTTTTTAACGCGATGGAGTTTATTTCATCCATGTTGGCGCATTGACCATAAAGGCTAACTGGAATGACGGCTTTGGTTTTTGTAGTTATAGCCACCTCAAGTTTATGAGGGTCAATACAGAACGAAGCTTCTTCAACATCCACAAAAACTGGCTGGGCTCCTAGTAAAGAAACGACTTCTGCTGTAGCGATGAAGCTAAAAGCTGGCACAATGACTTCATCTCCAGGCTTTACGCCAATCGCCATTAGTGCAATTTGTAAAGCATCTGTGCCGCTAGCAACTCCGATGCAATGTTTTGCGCCTACAAAGTAAGAAAGCTTTTCTTCTAACTCAGTGACTTCAGGCCCAAGGATATATTGCCCGTGATCTAGAACCTTTTTGATGTTTTGATCAATTCTTTCTCGAATTAACGACTGTTGGTATTTTAAATCTATGAATTGCATGAATCAGCTATATGAACTTGGTTAATTTGATTTTGATGGTGATATTTTAGAGAGAACCACACCGCTCAAAGTGTATATCGATTGAGTATGAGAACAAGTAACAGTTTCTTCTCCTGTGATAGGGATATTTAGCTGTTCTCCAAATTCACTCATCCATCCAATTTGTTTGGCTGGAACACCCGCCATTAATGCGTAGGGTTTAACGTCTTTATTAATAACTGCTCCCGCGGCTACAAAAGAATAAGTGCCTATAGTGACTCCGCAAACTATTGTACAGTTAGCTCCTAAGGTAGCGCCTTTTCTTACAAAAGTATTTCTGTATTCATTTTTTCTGGATACTGCAGATCTTGGATTATAAACATTCGTAAACACCATGCTTGGGCCGCAAAACACATCATCATCTAGCTGAACATTATCATAGACGGACACATTGTTTTGTATTTTTACGTTATCTCCGATGCAGACATTATTGCCAACAAAAACGTTTTGACCTAGTGAGCAATTACTGCCAATTTGAGCTCCCGAACAAACATGAGTCCAGTGCCAGACTTTGGTGTCTTGGCCAATACTAGCGCCATCATCAATAATCGCTGTGGAGTGAATTTCTGAGGGTTTATTCATGGCTTGAGAGATGCAAAAGGGTGAATGTCAGTTGGGGTGTTGGTTATTTTACTATTCCTAATATCGTGAACTGTTTGAATCGCTGTTCTAGCGTCTTCACATCCGAAGCCACCTCCAGAGAGAATTTGTTCGTAGCTCAAGGTATGTAAATCTGTAAAGCCTCCTGAGAATTCGACTTCCTGATTATCAATTGATATAGAGCGGAATGTCCTCTGGTTTGTCTGTAGGCAGCTATTTGGAAGGTCATTTTCGTCTATTGATAAAAACCAACGGACGCGAGCATTTTCATATTCTAGGTAGCCAGATGCTTTGCGTGGTGTGTATAAGTGAACTTCGTTTCTTTGTAGTCGACCGAATAGCCAGTGCAGCATATCAAAAAAATGAACACCTATGTTTGTAGCTATTCCTCCAGACTTTGATTCGTCACCTTTCCATGAGGTTAGGTACCAGTTGCCACGAGAAGTGATATAAGTAAGGTCTACTTCGTGTTTTTTCTTGGATGGAGTTGCTGCAATCTTATCTTTGATTGCTATTAGAGACGGGTGGAGTCTTAGTTGAAGTATATTGAATACTTTTCGTCCTGTAGCTTCTTCAATCTCCTGTAGGCCGTCCAAATTCCAAGGGTTTAGCACCATGGGCTTTTCACATATGGCGTCAGCACCAGAGCGGAAGGCAAATCTTGCATGGGCGTCATGTAAGTAGTTAGGTGAGCATATAGACATGTAGTCAACTGACGTTTCAGGTGATTTTCTTCTGATTTTATCTATATGTCGGTCGAAGCGCTCGAACTCAGTGAAAAAGCGGGTGGAAGGGAAGTATGAGTCTATAATTCCTACTGAATCAGAAACATCCAACGCTGCAACCAGGTTATTATTTGTTTCTTTTATAGCTTTCATGTGTCTCGGCGCGATGTAACCTGCTGCGCCAATTAGAGCAAAACTTTTCAAAGTGCGTACCAATATTAGCTGCTATTATTTACTATGACGATAGCATAGATTTATTAAACATGGTAATGAGTATGCAAACGAGTTTTACATACAGGGTACACTTGATGAAATATATTGTGAAATGGCGTTTACTGCATGATTTTGGGCGTATTTATGACTAAAATCCGCGTTGGGGCGGAGTCCTATTCTTTAGCAAGATTAAGTGATAGTTTTTAATTAAATAGTATATATAAATGAATTTCATTATTTAGTAATTCATTTATTATTGATGCTACCGCATATATTTTTTATTTGTTAGCCGCTAAGGTTTGCTTTAAAGTTAGTTCGAGTTCTGAGTCCATATTAGTATGACATTCGACAGTATCTTTTTTTTCATTTTTTTTACAGTTATCTTAGTCGTATACCACAGCATTTCTAATTGGAATGTAAGGAAGGCAGTACTACTTATTGGTAGTTATTTTTTCTATGGAATCTGGAATCCTCCGTACGTTTTTCTTCTACTATTTTCAACTATATTTTCTTGGCATATAGGTAACAAATTAATTCATACAGAGAGCCTTCTAAAACGAAAAATATTGCTCTTGTTTGGCTTGACCGGCACATTAGGCGTGCTGGTTTTTTATAAGTACAGTGCCTTCTTATTAGAAATATTAATAAGTGTTTTAAGTTCAATAGGCGTGCTCTATAAACCTCCAGAATTAGATATTCTACTTCCTATCGGTATCTCATTTTATACGTTCCAAGCTTTGTCTTATGTGATTGATTGCTATCGAAAGGATCAAAAAGAATCCGTTACATTCGCTGATTTTGCACTTTACGTTTCATTCTTTCCTCAACTTGTTGCTGGCCCCATTGTGAGGACCTGTGAGTTTTTGCCCCAGTGCCAAAGCAAACGAGTCATTACGGTTAGTCATTTTGGTTGGGGCTTGTTCTTGTTAGTGCTTGGCCTTTTTATGAAAGTTGTTATCGCAGATGCTTTCTTGGCACCCGTGGTTGATAAAGTTTACAGTGAATATTTAAATATTAATGCGGTTGATGCTTGGCTTGCGACACTTGCGTACTCAGGGCAAATCTATTTTGATTTCGCGGGGTATTCAACATGTGCGATCGGTGTTGCTATGTGTTTTGGGTTTGGCTTGCCTGATAATTTCAGGTATCCCTATGCGGCTTTGGGTTTTTCTGATTTTTGGCAGCGTTGGCATATTTCTCTATCTCGTTGGATAAGAGATTATCTTTACTTTTCATTCGGTGGAAATAAGAAGGGGAAAAAGAAAGAATTTAGAAATCTAATTATGACAATGTTAATTGCAGGTTTATGGCATGGTGCTTCGTGGTTGTTCGTTTTATGGGGCGCATTGCACGGTTTTTTTCTAATTATAGAACATTGGTTGAAAACTAATTTAAAAGACCGTTTTGTACTGTCTAAGTTATCTACGGCGATGTTAATTTTAAGTACATTTTTAATTATAACGCTTACTTGGATTCCATTTCGATCACCAGATATTTTTGTAGCGCTTAATATGTTCGCGACACTTTTTGGTAATGAAAAAATAGCCTTAACAAATAATTTAGAATGTCTAGAAGTTCTAGTGATTATGTCCTTGTTGTTGGTATGGCAAGTGTATATGAAATTTCGTTATCTAGAAAATGTTATAAAACCTTTAAACTGGTTTTTACGTTCATTGTTGATAACAACGATGTGTGTTTCGATATTATTAGTTGAAGGGGGCGAGAGTCGTGCTTACATCTACTTCCAATTCTAGTTCTCGACGACCAGCTAAACTTTGGAAAAGGTCCTGGCTATTAGCGTTGGTATTTTCTATTGTTACTCTTGTTGCTTGGCACCATTTCAATATTGAAAACGCGCTTTGGAAAATTGGGACAAATGATAGTGAAGCCTTATGGTCTGAAAAAAGAATTTTAGCGAGTCAGTTGGGGTCATCCAGTATTGTTTTACTTGGCGCTTCAAGAATCCAGTTAGGTGTAGATGTTTCATTATTAGAGAAGTTAACTGGAAAAAATGTCGTTCAACTTGCGATTGATGGTAACCCCTTTATGTCAATTCTTGAAGATTTAGCTAATGATGAGTCAATTGTTGGAACGGTTATTATTGCAACGAATATTACAGGTTTAGTAAAAGGTAGAAATCAAGACAATAGAGCTCAAAAGTACTTAAACTATTACCATGCCAGGACTAATGATTTATATCGTTTCGAAACGATAGAGGCATTATTAACGTCAAATATTAACAAGTATACTTATGCATTATCTGGTTTTGTAACGCCCTATAAATGGTTCTTTTGGCCTGAGGGCCGTCTTTATCAAGCAGGGTATTTAAAATTTAATAGTGATCGTTCTGTTGATGCAGATTACTCAAAAGTTGATATTAATAAGATTTATAGTAATAGGATTGAAAGGCATTTGGGTACTTTAAAGCAGGTGTCGTTTCGGGAAATTCCTGAATTTGAAAATAAAATACAACAAGTTAATCAATTGGTATCTAAAATTAAGGTAAGAGGAGGGAAGGTGGCTTTTGTGCGTTTTCCTACAAGTAAAAAAATATGGCAAATCGATGAGGGTCGATATCCAAAAGAAGTTTATTGGGATGCCTTTTCAGAGCTATCTGTTGCTAAAACGGTACATTTTAAGGATTTTGACTTGTTATCAGGTTTTGATTTGCCTGATGGTTCTCATCTCGATCAGCGAGATAAAGTAAAATTCACTGAAAATTTAGTAAAAGTTATTTTCTAGATACAAAAAAGGCGCTGCATCCATGCAGCGCCTCTATGTTTAGAGCTTCCTTTACCATTCCTTAGGTATCCGGCCTTCCTTGTTTACTTCCTTGTCCATATCCTTATGTTCTTGTGTCGTCCTGACGAAGAGAATGATACGTAAATGAAGTTCTGTGGTATGTAAGTCATTATTGCAAAGTGTGTGAGAGATCTCTTACATTTTTGATTTTTGATAGCTAATCGATATGGGGCAGTTGAGATATTGGTTGGAATTGTTAGAAGCAATGAGCGCTAGTTAATGACCAGCGCCCATTGTTTTCAATTATTTAATCGCAATTAAATGTGCATTCTTTTGTACTGTAGCGTTTCCGATACCTGAAACTGATGAAAGTTCCTCGATATTTTGGAATGGTCCATAGGTTGTTCGGTATTCAATGATCGCCGCCGCTTTTTTTAATCCGATGCCTTTTAGTGAGCTAGAAATTACTTCAGCATTCGCAGTGTTTATATTTACTTTACTTGATTCAGATGAGATGATTTTTTCTTGATTTAATGAGGGTGTTGTCTCACTGGCATGAGATATTAGGGTAGTAAAGAGTAGGCAAAAAACAAATGTGACTTTTATCAATATGTTTGTGTTTAAAGTTGATTTAAAAATGGGATTTAGTGTTGAAGCTTTCATTATGTGCTTTCCTTGGCTTGAATGAATTTAATACAGGGGAAAGAGCGTTAAAAATATATTAAGAATAAATATATTCTCTTTTAATTTTTTCTTCACTTTGCATCCATGCACTAACAATTCTACGAGACTTTCCTACGATAGGGAAGATTCACTTGATTAAGGCTAATTAATAAAAGTAGGTCAGTCTTTGTGCGACTTTTTAGCATGTTTTTACATATATTTTAAATAAAAGAAGGGGGTTGGGTTTGAAATGCTGGTAATTGTGTTGTACTTGGCTAAAATACCACCATTATTTGAGATATGAATATTGCGCCCTCAGAAAGTAAAAGGATGATTTGGTCGTGCTAAAACAATTGTTGTATTTGCCTCGCTATCAGAAGCGCCTAGTATCAATACTTACAGACTCAGTGTGTTTGCCTTTTGCCATTTGGTTAGCCCTAAGCTTAAGATTAGATACGCTATATGTAACAAATGAACCAGCAGTTTGGGCTGTTGCAATCGTAACCGTTCTGTCCAGTGTATTTGTTTTTGCTCGCTTAGGCCTATACAGGGCAGTCATACGTTACATGAGTAATCATGCAATGGTTGCTATTGTTTGGGGGGTGTCTCTTTCTACATTGGTGCTTTCAGCTGTTGGTTTTGCTTTTCAAGCGCCTATTCCTCGTTCAGTTCCCATTATATATTGGTGTTTGGCCATGATATTTGTGGGTGGTACTCGGATGATAGTGCGTTCTCTTGTGCACCGAAATATAATGAAAGAAAAAGAGCGAGTGATTATTTATGGTGCGGGTAAGTCAGGTCTACAGTTAAGTTCCATTTTATTCCATGCGAAACAGTTACAACCCATTGCTTTTATAGATGATGACGCTTCTAAGCAGGGAAGTATCTTGAATGGCATTCGCGTTTATTCTCCAAATACTATAGCTGAAGTGATTAACCGGTATGGCGCTAAGCGAGTACTACTTGCGCTTGGGCATGCCTCTCGTTCTAAGCGTAGTTTAATTATCAGGCAGCTTGAATCACACCCCATTGTTGTTCAGACAATCCCCCAAATTAACGATGTAGTAAGTGGTAAAGCGCGAATAGAAGAAATTCGAGATGTTGAAATTGAAGATCTGTTAGGTCGAGATGAGGTTTCTGCAGATAAAGAACTGTTATCGGATTGTATTACTAGTAAAGTGGTTATGGTAACAGGCGCGGGGGGCTCGATTGGCTCAGAGCTTTGCCGGCAGATAATTCGTCTTAAACCTAATAAAATTGTGTTGTTTGAGCTTTCAGAATTTGCTTTATATAAAATTGAACAAGAAATAAATCGCTATGTGAGTAAGCGAGGTTTGACGATTGAAGTTCATGGTGTAATGGGGTCTGTTCAAAAACGGCACCGTATGGAAGTCATCATGAAAAGTTTTGATGTTAATACTGTTTATCATGCTGCAGCCTATAAACATGTTCCACTTGTTGAGCAGAATGTTATCGAAGGTGTTAGAAATAATGTTTTTGGGACTTGGTATTGTGCAGAGGCAGCGATTAAGTCTGGGGTCGAGACGTTTGTTCTCATTTCAACAGATAAGGCAGTGCGACCTACCAACGTTATGGGCGCAACTAAGCGGCTATCAGAATTAGTGTTACAAGGTTTAGCGCAACGCCAGAAAGATACTCGTTTTTGTATGGTGCGTTTTGGAAATGTTTTGGGTTCTTCCGGCTCTGTTGTACCATTATTCAGGCGTCAAATAAAAGAAGGAGGACCTTTGACGGTCACTCATCGAGATATTACGCGTTACTTTATGACGATTCCTGAGGCGGCACAGCTTGTTTTACAAGCAGGTTCAATGGGTGAGGGTGGCGACGTATTCCTATTGGATATGGGGGAGCAAGTTCGGATTTCGGATTTAGCCGAGAAACTTATACATCTTATGGGTTTAGAAGTTAAAGGTGAGCATAACCCTGATGGTGATATCGAAATACAGTATACCGGTTTACGGCCAGGGGAAAAATTATATGAAGAACTATTGATTGGCGATAATCCCTCGTCTACCTCCCATTCTCGAATTATGAAAGCGCGGGAAATTTCTTTACCTTGGCCTGAAGTAGAGATGATTTTAGGGAAAATTGATCAATTTAGTTATTTGTTTGATTGTCAGTCTGTGCGTGATGTTTTAATGAAGGCGCCCCTTGGTTATACGCCTTCCAGTGAAATCAACGACTCTGTGTGGCTTCAGTCTCAAAATAGTCTTGCTGAAGAAAGAGAGGGTGAACCCGGGTTAATTGCTGGAGAAGACGCTAAAGCGCAAAGGGTGGTTGTGCCCATTTCTGAAGGAACTAAAAAACTAGCTTAGTATCCGTTGTCCTGTTCAATAATGGGGAGGCGGCGCCTCTTCATTGTTTGTTTCAATGTTATCATTCTTCATTTCATTTACGCTTTGTTTTAGTAGGCGATTAGCTGCCCACAAATTCAGGATTTCTTTGTCTTGTCTCGTGACAATATCATTAAGAGAATTAAGAAGGTCATCTTGAAAAGCAAGCTTAATTTCTAGCTCATAAATTTTGTTTTCTATCTGTTTGCTATCGCTCATTATTATTTATCTTAGACTGGGTTGTTGCTAAAAGTTGCCTATAGTATGCACTTTTATGGTGGATATGTTTACTATAGTATGAGTATCAATATTAAAAATAAGCGTTCGTAGATTGTTATTATCGATCGACACTATGATTGGAGTTTAAAAAGTATATTACTTTATGCTGATAAGCCTGATGGCCCACCGCGTAAACTTTTAGATGTCTCGTTATTAAGACGTTTGGGTTGGCAAGCAAGTATAGAGTTAAAGTTGGGTTTAGAAAATGCATATAACTGGTTTTTAGCGCACCAAAATGATTTTCGGGAGTCGTAGTGCGATTAAAGTGTGTTATTTGAATATTTAAAAGGATAGGTTGATTTTCATGAGAAATATAATTCCTGTAGTCATGGCTGGTGGAAGTGGAACACGTTTATGGCCTTTATCTCGTAAGTTGTTTCCCAAGCAGTTTTTACCTTTAATGGGCGAAAGCACAATGTTTCAAGACACGTTATCGAGACTCTCTTCTGATGGAAAGTGCAGCTCATCTGCTTTTACTATTTTGGACCCAATTGTTGTTTGTAATGAAGAGCATCGTTTTATTGTTGCTGAGCAATTACGCAATGAGGATAGAAAAGCAAAATCAATAATACTTGAGCCTGTAGGTCGGAATACTGCTCCTGCTGTTGCACTCGCAGCATTGGATGCTATGAGTGGTAATGATGATCCTCTATTGCTCGTGTTAGCGGCTGATCACGTCATAAAAGATTTGCCTGCTTTTCACGCTTCTATTTCGTCAGCTGCAAACTTAGCAGAACAAGGTAAGTTGGTTACGTTTGGTATTGTGCCGCGTAGTCCGGAGGTGGGTTATGGGTATATTAAAGCGGGTGAGGTGGCAGCAGGAGCTGCATCTGTTGAAAAGTTTGTTGAAAAACCAGATCTTGAAACTGCTAAGGAATACGTAGACTCCGGTAGTTACTACTGGAACAGTGGTATGTTCATGTTTAAGGCTTCTGTTTATTTAGCTGAACTTAAAAAGTATCAAGATGACATATTGAAGTCTGTGACAAAGTCATTTTCAGTTAAAACGACAGATTTGGATTTTACACGTATTGATGAGGTGGAATTTAAAGCCTGTCCAGATAACTCGATTGATTACGCCATTATGGAAAAGACGGATCTAGCGATGGTTGTGCCTTTAGATGCTGGTTGGAGTGATGTGGGTTCTTGGTCATCGTTATGGGAAGAATCGGAGCAAGATTTACAAGGAAATGTAAATCGCGGAGACGTGATTAGTCATGATTCTCATAATAATTTATTATTTAGTGATAATAAGCTGATTGCTACCGTTGGTGTGGATGACCTTGTTATCGTAGATACACAAGACGCCGTTATGGTAAGCCCTAAAGGGCGTGTACAAGAAGTAAAACAGATTGTTAAGTTACTTCAAGAGCAGCAGCGGACAGAAGCGACGATTCATCGTGAGGTTAGCCGTCCATGGGGGTGTTATGACTCGATCGATAAAGGGGATCGTTTTCAGGTAAAGCACATTACAGTCAAACCGAAAGCAAAACTGTCTCTTCAAATGCATCATCACCGAGCAGAGCATTGGATCATCGTGTCGGGTACGGCGCTCGTTACTATTAATAATGAAACTAAATTACTTTGTGAGAACCAATCTACGTATATACCTATAGGCGCTACGCACCGTCTAGAGAATCCAGGCGTTCTACCTTTAGAAATGATAGAGGTTCAAAGTGGTAGTTACTTAGGTGAAGATGATATTGTTCGTTTTGATGATACTTATGGTAGAAAATAAAAAATTTAGCTCAAAATTACTTTTGAAGAAAAAAGTTCTCATTTTGTATAAAAAATAGCCTCTGCTTGATCTTCTGGGACTCGTACTTTTTTTAAAATCTGTTATGATGCAGCGCTTGACTTTCTCTTCATTCTTTTCGATTAAGATGGAAGTCATTTTCTGGCCATGTTAATCAGTTTTGATTTCTGCTGGGCTAGTTTAAGTTCGTTTATTTCTAATATTAAGTTTTAACTGAGAATATGTTCATGTCTACACAAAGTTTATCTAAAAAATTATTAGTAAGTGCTATTGTTGCGTTACCTTTTCCTTTCCTTTTAGTTGTGATTTTAGGTCTTGCTTCAGCATTACCAGGAAATCTTGGTGCAACAGAGTTTCTATCAAGCGCGCAAGGTCCAGTGTTCTATGCTGTCGCTTGGTTTTTCTTTTTAGCCGCCTCAACTTTATCTCTTATCTTTTCTGGTTCGTCAGCATCTAGCTCCGTAAGTGATGATCAAAATGAGTCTGATGACGATGCTGGCCCTGAAGGCAGCGAAGGTGGAACGGTAAAATGGTTTAATGTTAATAAAGGCTTTGGTTTTATCACGACCGATGCTGGTGAAGATGTATTTGTTCATTTTCGTTCAATACGTGGCCATGGTCGTCGTTCATTACGCCAAGGGCAGGCTGTACGATTTGATCTGAGTGATGGTGAAAAAGGTATGCAGGCTGAAAATGTATCTGTAGCTAAATAAGTAGATGTATTAATAGGAAGCACACGGTGTTTTCTAGGTTAAATTAAAAGGCTTATCCCCATTGGATAAGCTTTTTTTCGTTACGAGACATACTTAACCATTGTTCGCTGTGTTCTTCCTCTTCTTCTTGCCAGCTATTTGCTGAACACCTAACTTCTGTGTCGTTTAATGCTAGAAAACTAACAGCGCACTCTTCATCGCTTATCCAAGGTGTTTGGTTAGATTGAAACCAGATGCTTGTGAAGGCTTTACCTGCAGCGTTAGGGGTGAGCATAACGGGGATCTTAGGAGAAGTCCCAACATTGACGTTAATGGGCTTGCCACTGAAACTAGGGAGAGAAATTGGTTCAAATACACTAGATAGCCAATCTTGAATAGCGTCGAAGCTGGTATTTTTAACGTAAATTTCAATATCAGGCTGTTTAAGTTGATCAGGCATAAGGTTAAAGTTCTCTTTATCGATCCATAAAATATTGGAAACGAGCAATTAATAATCGAATATAGCAATATAATGCAAAAATACCACTAGGGATACTTAAGATAAGTCCCGTTAAGGCAAGCGCTTCTTGCTCAGCTGAAGATGGTAAGAGTAAGTTAACATAAATAACGGTACCTAATCCCAATAAAAACACGCTTGCGCTAATTGTAAAGTATTTGAAATAATGTGGCTGGCCATTTGTTATTTTATTCGTTTTTTTTCGCATAGCGGGCCTTATGGCGTATTAGTTCGACGATAAATATCAAATTGGATATCTAAACTTACTTCCAAGTGATCAAGCGCTGAAAGTGCTTGTTTTTTTTCTTGTGTTACACGCCAATAGTGTGGGGTCATTGTTAGAAGTTGTTCTATCTCAATGTGACTGTTAAGCGATATAGTATGTTTTATATTTACGGTCTTTAGGTGATCTAACCGGCTCTCATTAGATATTTTTAATTCTGGCTTATCAACTTTAACATCGTCGTATAGGTGTCTACGGAGCTCAATTAAATGCTCTGTGCCAGTATTTGCGCTAATTAAAATAGCATCGGTTTTAAGAATTCTAGCTACTTCATGCGCATCAAAACGAAAGAATAGGCAGCTGGCCAGGTCTTGTGAGTCAGAGGCGATTGGAATATGAGATGCGCTTGATACAAGCCATTGTATTGAAGTGTCACGCTTACATGCTGATTTGATGGCTGGTGTTGAGATATCAATGCCGCATGTTGTATTAGAATTATTGGTAAAAGACCGTTTTAATCGTTCGGTATAATACCCTTCGCCGCAGCCCAAATCTGCATAGTGAATATGGTTGATATTAGTGCAATACTCTTTCGCAAGACGATTGAGCTCATTTGAAATTTTTGCATAATGACCTCGATTTAAAAACTCTTTACGTGCCAGCACCATTTCAACAGTGTCACCAGGATGCTTACTCTTTTTTAAGTGGCTTAAAAGTAAGTTTGTATAGCCTTGCTTTGATAAATCAAAGAGGTGATTGTGCTCACATTGAAAGCTTTTTTTGTTATCAGTTTTGTTTAATGCTGATGAGCAAACAGGGCAAATAAGACTTGGCATGATGCCCTCGTTGTAAATTAAAATAGTTAATTAAGTTGTTAAGATGCGAGTAGTTCAACAAGCATTTTTTCGTAAATAATAGATAGACTATTTAAATCACTAATACTTACACATTCATCTATTTGGTGAATGGTTGCATTGAGAGGGCCGAGCTCTAAAACTTGTGCGCCTGTTGGTGCGATAAATCGTCCATCAGAGGTTCCTCCTGAAGTAGAGAGTTCTGTTTGAATCCCTTTTACGGATTGAATTGCATTCACTGCAGCATCGACGAGAGGGCCTGCTGCGGTTAAGAATGGTTGGCCGCTGAGGTTCCACTCAATATCATAATCAAATTGAAACTTATCAAGTATGGCGTGTGTTCTTTCTTTTAGCTGTTCTGCCGTAACCTCAGTAGAGAAACGGAAATTGAAAAGCACTTCTTGGGTTCCAGGAATGACATTCGTCGCGCCTGTACCTGCTTGAATATTAGTGATTTGAAAAGACGTGGCAGGGAAGAAATCATTCCCTTTATCCCATTCTTGGGTACACAACTCACTTAATGCTGGTGTGGCGTTATGGATCGGGTTGTTGGCCAAATGAGGGTAAGCGACATGACCCTGTTTACCTTTAACGATTAAGCGAGCATTTAGTGAGCCTCTTCTGCCATTTTTGATGACATCTCCCAGTACATTTGTGCTGGATGGTTCACCAACTAAACACCAATCTATTTTTTCATTACGTGCTTCAAGGGTTTCGATTACTTTAACTGTGCCATTCGTGGCAGGGCCTTCTTCATCGCTGGTGATTAAGTAAGAAATCGAACCTTTATGGTTTGGGTGTTTCGCAATAAAGCGCTCACAGGCTGTTATAAAGGCTGCAAGGCTGCCTTTCATGTCTGCAGTGCCTCTTCCATGTAAAATGTCGCCATCAATCACTGCATCAAAAGGAGGGTGTGTCCAGTCTGTAAGTGGGCCTGTTGGGACAACATCTGTATGGCCTGCAAACGTAATTAAGGGGCTTTGTGTGCCCTTACGTGCCCAAAGATTGGTTACATCGTCAAAAATCATTGTCTCTGCCGTAAAGCCTAACGGTGCTAAATGCGCCATCATCATTGCTTGGCAATCTCTATCTTCAGGTGTTACAGAGGGTTGTTGAACCAGAGCTTGTGCTAACTTTACGGTATTGGTTTGGCTGGCATCGGTCATTCAAGTAAATCTCTGTAGGTGGTAAAAAACGGAAAGGAAATTTCAAGTTATGTTGTACCTACTGCTTTAAGAGTGTGTACAACATAATCAGTATCTAAGCTGGATGTCGATATATAAGGCTATTTACTTTATATATCGGCCTTAAAGCTTAGTTGTTTGCATGTAATGCTTCGTTTAGTTCAATGGCTGTTTTGTTGGTCAAACACTCGACCTGACCATTGCTTGAATTCCTGCGGAACAATAGATCTGCTTGGTTTGCTAAGTCACGAGCTTTAACGATTTCTACTTTTTGGTTGTTTGAATCCATCATAACAACTTTTGTGCCTGCTGTGATGTATAAACCGGATTCAACCGTGCAGCGATCACCTAATGGGATGCCTATACCAGCATTCGCTCCGATTAAGCTATTTTCACCGACGGCAATCACAATATTGCCACCGCCAGATAATGTGCCCATTGTGGAACAGCCTCCGCCAAGATCAGAGCCTTTACCAACCATAACGCCAGCAGAAATTCGGCCTTCGATCATTGAGGTGCCTTCAGTACCGGCGTTGAAGTTAACAAAACCTTCATGCATGATCGTGGTGCCGGTGCCGATGTAAGCGCCCAGACGAACGCGTGATGCGTCTGCAATACGAACACCCGATGGCACAACGTAATCGGTCATTTGAGGGAATTTATCAACGGACTTAACTTCGATTATATCTCCGTCTAAACGGGCTTGAAGCTGCCTTTCAGGTAGTTCATTCAAATCAATCGGACCTTTATTGGTCCAGGCAATATTAGGCAGTAAACCAAATATGCCATCCAGATTGATGCCGTGTGGTTTAACAAGTCGATGAGAAAGCAAGTGAAGTTTTAAGTAAACTTCTGGTGTACTGGTTGCTGTAACATCTGACTCAATGACAACTGCAACAACAGGGCGGTCGCTAGATTTAAGTTGCTCTGAAAGTGCAGCGATTTCAGGAGCGGTGTTGGTTAGTTGTGCTAGTTTATCAAGCTGCTGGGTATTTAATTCAATAGTAGAGTTGCCAGTAGCTAGCCCTAGTGCTTCTTGAATGCTTGAAATGAAGGCCGCTTCAGGTTGAAAGCTGGGGGCTGGGTAATAAACTTCTAACCACTCGCCAGCAGAGTTTTGTGTGCCGACGCCTAGGCCAAATGCAACTGTCATAATCAAATCCTAAAAATTAAATGTAAGTGTGATTTTATGGGTAACTAGTTATTTTGTAAAAATGCTATGGTGTAAAAATTAAGTTATAGGTTTCTTCTTTAAAGCCTAGGTAAAGGTTGTCAGCAACAAGCAAAACAGGGCGTTTAATTAAAGAGGTGTTTGCAAGCATCAATTGAATAGCTTTTTCATTATCAATGTTTTCTTTTGACTCTTCTGGAAGCTTACGCCAAGTGGTGCCGCGTTTGTTTATGAGCTCATCCCAGGGAGTTTTGCTTAGCCAAGCTTCTAAGCTTACCTGATCGATGTCTGATTTTTTATAATCATGAAATTCAAATGTTATATTGTGTTCTTCAAGCCAGGTCATGGCCTTTTTCATAGTGTTACAATTCTTGATGCCATAAATTTGTACAGTGCTCATTTTAAACCTTCAACAAATGTTTTGATACGCTTAGCTGCTTCTACACAATCTTCAGCTGATGCGACAAGAGCCAATCTAACTCGATTTTTTCCTGGGTTAATACCGTTAACAGTTCGAGAAAGGTAGCTACCAGGAAGTACGGTTACATGTTGTTCTTCAAATAATTTCTGTGCGAACAATTCGTCTGATATATGTGTTTTTGGCCATAGATAGAAGCTCGCATCCGTTTGTTCAACGTCTAATACTGGGCTAAGAATTTCCAGTACTTGTTTAAATTTATTTCGGTAAAGTGTCCTGTTTTCGATGACATGAGCTTCATCATTCCATGCACTGATGCTTGCAATCTGGTGTTGTATTGGCATCGCACAGCCATGATAGGTTCGATATTTTAAATATTGAGCTATTATCTCTTTATCGCCGGCGACGAAGCCTGATCGGAGCCCCGGTAGGTTTGAGCGCTTGGATAGGCTGTGAAAAACAACGCAGCGATTATAATCATGCCGGTTTAATGTTGCACAAGCTTCTAATAAGCCGACTGGTGGTTTGTCTTCGTCACAGTAAACTTCAGAGTAGCATTCATCTGAAGCAATAATGAAATCATACTTATCTGCAAGCTGAATTAAAGCTTTAAGGGTCTGTAGTGAAGTGACGGAGCCTGTTGGGTTGCCGGGAGAGCAAAGGAATAAAATTTGGCAAGCTTGCCAAGTTTCTTCTTTGACACTGTCATAGTCGGGTATGAAGTTGTTATTTTCAAGGCAGGGTAATAGTTCAAGTTCTGCACCTGCAAGATAAGCGGCACCTTCATAGATCTGATAAAAAGGATTGGGGCTAATGACTAGGGCGGGCTTTGTTCGATCAACAATGGCTTGTGTGAATGAAAACAGACCTTCTCGCGTTCCATTTACGGGTAATATTTGAGTGTCAGGGTCTAAACCGTTGTCTTTTGTTGATGAGCATAAGCTAAAGCGTTTATTGGCCCAGTCAGCAATAGCTTCTCTTAATTCAGGGATACCTTTTGTCGTTGGGTAGTTTGATAGCTTTTGAAGGCTGCCGGCTAAAGAATCGACCACTATTTTTGGGGAGGTGTGTTTAGGCTCACCAATAGATAAAGGGATATGTTTAAGGTTTTTTGTAGGGGAAACTTCACCTAAAAGCGCTTTCAGCTTTTCAAAAGGGTAGGGTTGAAGTTTGTCTAAATCCGGATTCATTTTTAAATCTCCACTTGCTCATCAAGTTGAGCGCAAATATCACTTTGAAGCGCTTCACATAGTTCGGCTTCACTAATCGGTTGCCCGTTCATATCACTGATAAAAAATACATCTTCTACACGCTCGCCTAAGGTTGCTATACGAGCGGTGACGAGAGATAGGTTATTGCTTAATAAAATCTGTCCAATGCGGGCGAGTAGTCCTGGCCTATCGGGTGTGACAACTTCCATGACGGTGCGCTGATTGATCATATCGTTGCTGAAGGTAACTTCTGTTGGAAATGAGAAGTGTTTGAGTTGTCTTGGTGTGCGCCGCTGTATAATTTCAGGGTAGTCATTTGGATCATCCAGCTCTTCTTTCAAGCGTTGGAGTACGTGTTCTTTGCGCTCAGTATCATTTGATAAGGGGAGGTTTTGTGCATCCGTAATAATAAAATTACTTAAACTAAAGCGTCCGCCAGAAGCGCTAATTCGTGCATTTAATACATTTAAATTTAATTGCTCAAGCACTGCAGTGGTCGCAGCAAATAAGTCATCCTTAGATTTCAGGTAAATCATGATATGACTAAAGCCGTCGCCAAGTTGAATATTTGAATCCCGAATAATGACTAATGGCTCTGTTGAATCGCCATGTTTAAGGATGGCTGATGTTTGCCATGCGATGTCCGCTGTAGAGTCTTGGAGAAAGTATTCGTCCTCAAGCGTACTCAATAACAGCTCGACCTTGTTTTGCGTGTAGCCTTGATCGATCAGGATATTCTTTACTTCTTGCTTTGTTGTGCGAATCCAGTCATTCCTGTTCACGGGCTCGTCAATTCCGCGACGAATAGTGCGGCGGGTTTCAATATAAAGCTGCTGAAGTAATGAGGCTCTCCAGCTGTTCCAAAGGTTTTGATTGGTTGCTGCAATATCGCAAACAGTTAAAATATAAAGGTATTCAAGGTGTGTGAGACTAGGGATTTTTTCTGCAAATAGGTGGATGATTTCAGGGTCGTCAATATCTTTTTTCTGTGCTGTCATCGACATTAATAAGTGGTTCTCGATCAACCACGAAATAAGTGTTGTATCACGCTCGCTAAGGTGGTGCCGGTCGCAGAATTCAAACGCATCTAAAGCGCCTAACTCTGAGTGGTCGCCGCCTCGTCCTTTGGCAATGTCATGAAATAGTCCAGCAACATAAAGCACTTCACGTTTTGGAATGTAGCGTAGAAGTCGTGATGCAAGAGGGAAGTCCTTTCTTGCATTGATGTCCTCAAGTTCAATAAAATTTTGAATTAAATGAATTGTATGTGCGTCGACGGTATAGCTATGAAATAGGTCATGTTGCATTTGACCAATGATTTGACCAAATGCAGGAATATACCGTCCTAATACATTGTACTTAAGCATTGAATTTAAGGTTTGGTGTAGTTGGTGGGGGGTTCTGAGTATTTCCATGAATAGTGTTGTGTTTGCTAAATCATGTCTGAAGCTGTCATCAATTAAATATATATGTTCCCGAATAAGGCGTATGGTTGTTGATTTTATGCCTTTTGCTTGTGGGTTTTGTGCTTGAAGTAGAAATATTTCAATTAAGGCGTAGGGGGACCGGTCAAATACATCGTTATCGATCGTTTCAATGTAATTATTATTTAATTGAAAGCGTTTATTTAGCGTCTGAATTGTTTGTTCTTGGTTGATGCTTAAGTAATAATCATCAAAGTACTGCAAAATCACATCAGCAAGTTCTGCTAGGCCCAGAACTGTGCGGTAGTAATGCTGCATCATCTGTTCAACCCCAAGCTTATGCTCGTTGTCTTTAAAGTCTAATATCTCAGAGAGGTTGCTTTGATGTTCGAACAATAGTCTGTTTTCGTTTCGATCAGCAATCATTTGCAGGCCATAACGCATGCGCCAAAGAAATTCTTCACCCTTATCTAACATGTTGAATTCTTCATCTGTTAGAAAGTGATATCTAGAGCGTATGCTTGGGGCATCAGGGCCAAAGTGTCGTTTAGTGATCCAGGCAATGGTTTGTATATCTCTTAATGTGCCGGGTGATGATTTAAGGTTTGGCTCAAGGTTGTATTCTGTTCCACTGTATTTTTTATGGCGCGCGTTTTGTTCTTCTCGCTTAGCTAGAAAGTATGATTTTGATGTGTGTACTTCATCTGAATAAACACGTGATGACACTGTTTGAAGTAAGTTGTCTGGGCCGGTAATTGTGCGTGTTTCAAGTAAATTAGTACAAATTGTCACATCTTCTTTAGCTGACTCGATGCATTCCATGATGGTTCTGACGCTGTGGCCAATATCTAATTTTAAATCCCATATAAGCGTAATAAAGGCGGTAAGTGCTTCACCGAGTTCTTCATTAATTTCGGTCTTAACCAATATGAGTAAATCAATGTCTGAATGAGGGTGTAGTTCACCTCGGCCATAACCGCCTACGGCGATTAAGCTTACATTGTCGTTAAATGAAAAGCGCGCCCAAAGGCTAGACAATAGTTGGTCCATTAGCTGCGACTTAATATGTATAAGGTCGCGTATATTGACCCCTCTGAAAAACATGTCATCAAAAGCAGACTTGGCCTTTTGTAGGATGTTTTTTGCGTCTACAGCGGGGGTGGCGCTGGAAACTAAAATTGAGCTTAGCGAATCAATATTGATGTTTGATTCGCTAAGGAAATCTTTTAAAAGTGGCATAAAGGTGTTGTTGCTTTGCATGGACTATTGAAAGAATTCTTTTTCTTCTTCGCGAAGCGTTAAAACTTCAACGCCATTAGCTGTGACTAATAAGGTGTGCTCCCACTGGGCGGAGAGCTTGCGATCTTTTGTTATCACAGTCCAGTCATCCGGGAGTAGTTTACAATGGCGTTTGCCTTGATTAATCATAGGCTCAATAGTAAATGTCATGCCTTCTTTTAATATGAGGCCGGTTCCTGCTTTACCGTAATGCATTACTTGTGGTTCTTCATGGAAAACGCGGCCGATACCGTGTCCGCAGTATTCTTGTACAATAGAGTAGTAGTTGCTCTCGGCGTGTTTCTGAATGATTTCACCGATATCACCCAGGCGTGCACCAGGTTTAACAAGTTTGATTGCTTTGTATAGGCATTCTTGTGTGATATTAACTAGTCGCTCGGTTGCGACGGCAGGATTACCAGCATAGAACATCTTACTGGTGTCGCCATGAAAGCCATCTTTAATAACGGTGATATCAATATTGATTGCGTCGCCATTTTTTAAAATTTTCTTATCGCTTGGGATACCATGACAAATGACTTGATTGACCGATGTACAAATAGATTTTGGGAAGCCCTTATAGTTAAGTGGTGCAGGTATAGCTTTCTGCTCATTAACGATATAATTATGACAGATTCGATCTAGTTCGCCTGTTGAAATGCCAGGTTTCACATATTCACCGATCATTTCAAGCACTTCAGCCGCTAATTTACCAGCAATACGCATTTTTTTGATTTCATCTACTGACTTTATAGAAACTTTCATGGTGATTTTTGGTGCCTTATCGTTATAAGTTTTGTGATCTGGTATCTATAAGCGCAATATTCTACCTTGATCCGCACGTGAATAAAATTTTTTCTCACGAACACCTTTATTAATTGTGAAGAATGAAGTTTTTTTGTAGAGTTTTTTAATGTAAGAAAGTGAGAATTTCTTGTTAAAAGGGTGCTTGGTATGGTATAAAGCGCTCGCTGAATTTCGAGTGGAATATTAAAAGTCATTATCTATAGACTCTAAGACAGGGCATAGTATTGATTCTCTACTCGGTAACTTAAATCCACACACGTTTCGACACGTTATTCTGGGTGCTGGCTAAAGCTGCTTATAAGTTTTTCTTTAAGGGCTAAGGTTTGGTTGAGTAATGGGGGACGTGGAGGTCTAACCCGTAAAATTTAAAGGAAATTATCATGGCTACAGTTTCAATGCGCGATCTGCTTAAAGCAGGTGTTCACTTCGGTCACCAGACTCGTTACTGGAACCCTAAAATGGGTAAGTACATCTTTGGTGCTCGTAATAAAATTCATATTATAAACCTTGAGCAAACTGTTCCTGCTTTTAACGAGTCTCTAGAAATCGTTAAACGTTTGTCAGAGAATAAAAACAAGGTTCTTTTTGTTGGTACTAAGCGCGCAGCTAGTAAAACAATTCAAGACGAAGCAAGCCGTGCGGGCATGCCTTATGTTAATCACCGTTGGTTAGGTGGTATGTTGACGAACTACAAAACAATTCGTCAGAGCATTCGTCGTTATCGTGATCTTGAAACACAGAGCAAAGACGGTACTTTTGAAAAAATCACTAAAAAAGAAACTTTAATGCTAACGCGTGAAATGAATAAGCTAGAGCGTAGTATTGGTGGTATTAAGGATATGGGTGGTTTACCTGATGCTTTATTCGTGATTGATGTTGATCATGAGCGTATTGCGATTAAAGAAGCGAATAAGCTTGGTATTCCAGTTATCGGTATTGTTGATACAAACAGTAATCCTGATGGCGTAGATTACGTTATTCCTGGAAATGATGATGCAATTCGTGCAATTCAAATTTATGCTTCAGCATTTGCTGATGCTGTGCTTGAAGGCTCATCAAAAGGTAAGAATGAGTATGTAGAAGTTGCAGAAAAAGCTGAAGCTAAAGCAGAAACTTCTGAAGAAAATAAAGCAGCTGAATAAGTGCTTGAATTAAGCTTGCAGGGTTTATGATCGGTAAGCTTAATTATTTGTCTTGTATATAGGCAAAATGAATATTTTAGAAAAGGGGGAAACCCCTTTTTTTTGTAAAACTTTACTGAATTTGAGGGTTGGACATGGCTACTATTAGCGCCAAACTTGTAAAAGAGCTCCGTGATCGTACTGGTCTTGGAATGATGGAATGTAAGAAAGCTTTAAAAGAAACTGATGGCGACATCGAAAAAGCAATTGAAGAGATGCGTAAAAAAAGTGGTATGAAGGCAGCTAAGAAAGCTGGTCGTATTGCTGCTGAAGGCCTTGTTGCGACTAAAATTTCAGATGATGGTAGTTTTGGTGTATTAGTTGAAGTTAATAGTGAAACTGATTTTGCAGCAAGAGATGAAAATTTAGGAATATTTGTTGATAAAGTGATCGCTAAATCATTTGAATCTAAAGAAACAGATGTGACTAAGTTAATGGAAGGTGAACTGGAAGTGGCTCGTGGCGAGTTGGTTCAAAAGATTGGTGAAAATATTAGTGTTCGACGAATTGTTCAGTTGAATGATAAAGTTGTTGGTCAATATGTTCACGGTAACAAGCGTATCGGTGTATTAGTTGCACTTAACGGTGGTGATGTTGAGTTAGCAAAAGATATCGCGATGCATATAGCTGCGGTTAATCCTCAGTATATTCAGCAATCTGATGTACCTGAAGATGTTATCCAGAAAGAAAAAGACATCTTTACTGCGCAGGCAGCTGAAAGTGGTAAGCCACCTGCAATCATTGAGAAAATGATTGGTGGTCGAATCAATAAGTTTTTGGCTGAAATTAGCTTACTTGACCAGCCTTTCGTAAAAGATCCAGATGTTAAAATTGGCGCTTTAGCGAAGAATGCAGGCGCTGAAGTAGTTGCAATGGTTCGATTTGAAGTTGGTGAAGGTATCGATAAAGAAGAAGTAGATTTTGCTGCTGAAGTTGCTGCGCAACTGAAGGCTTAATCTAGTCTTTGCCTATTTGTGAATTAAGGGTGCTACGCTTTACTTTATGAGTAGAAGCTTAGATTAAAACCCTGATACAATTCATGCTAGTGCCGCATAATGAGTGTTGTAAATATTTCATTATGCGGCACATTTGTATCTGGCGTTATGCCAATCTGCTTTTATTTTAAGTATTGGCGGGTTATTTTTAAAATATTCTATAAGTTAGCGAGAACAACATGCCTACAAATCTGCAGCCAAAATATAAAAGAATTCTACTCAAATTAAGTGGTGAAGCACTGATGGGTGAGGGTGAGTTTGGTATTGACCCAAAGGTGCTTGATAGAATGGCGCTTGAAGTGGGGCAACTAATTGGTATTGGTGTACAGGTTGGTTTAGTTGTAGGTGGTGGGAATCTATTTCGGGGTGCTGAGTTAAGTGCTGCTGGTATGGATCGAGTAACGGGTGATCATATGGGGATGCTAGCAACGGTAATGAATGCCTTGGCTTTGCGGGATGCATTAGAGCGTTCAAATATATCTACACGTGTTATGTCTGCTATTCCCATGAGTGGTGTGGTGGAGCATTATGATCGACGTAAAGCAATTCGTCATTTAAAAGGTGGTGAGGTTGTTATCTTTAGTGCTGGTACAGGTAATCCATTTTTTACGACTGATTCAGCTGCCTGTTTACGTGGAATTGAGATTGATGCTGACTTGGTTTTAAAAGCAACAAAGGTTGACGGTGTTTATGATTCTGATCCTATGAAGAATCCTGATGCTGTTAAGTATGATCGTTTGAGTTTTGATGAAGCATTAGATAAGAAACTTGGTGTGATGGATTTGACGGCAATTTGTTTGTGTCGTGACCATGATATGCCTGTGCGTGTATTCAATATGAACCAGGCTGGAGTGCTTGCTAAAATAATGGTAGGTGAAGCTGAGGGTACGTTAATTGAGCCGTTGGCTGAAGAATAATTTTTATAACGATAGCTTGGTAAGTTACTTTGTAGGCCGAGCCTGCATGATTATGAGGGGAATAATGTGTTAGAAGAAATTAAAGAAGATGCTGAACAGCGTATGAAAAAAAGTATCGAGGCTTTGGGAGTTGCATTTGCAAAGATTCGAACAGGGCGTGCTCATCCTAGTATATTGGACAGTGTTACTATCTCATATTACGGTGTTGATACACCATTAAAGCAAGCGGCTAACATCTCTGTTGAAGATGGTAGAACATTAGCAATTTCTGTGTGGGAAAAGCCCATGGTACCGGTTGTTGAGAAAGCTATACTTGCAGCTAATCTTGGTTTGAATCCTTCAACGTCAGGGGACTTGATTCGAGTACCAATGCCAGCATTAACGGAAGAAACACGTAAGGATATGGTGAAGCTGGCTAAGTCGGACTCAGAGAATGCGCGTGTTTCAATTCGAAACGTTCGTCGTGACGCAAACTCTGATATTAAAGAGTTGTTGAAAGAGAAAGAAATATCAGAAGATGATGAAAAGCGTGCAGCGGATACGATTCAAAAATTGACTGATAGTTATGTCGCTGAAGTAGAAAAATTATTAAAGTCTAAAGAAGCAGACTTAATGGAAGTGTAATTGTAAACAGGGCTGATTTTTTAGCCCTTTTTATATTTCTTAATAAATAATACGGTAATGGATAGCACATTGAGCGCAAGTATTCCTTTGGATTCAAGTAACCAGGCAAAACATGTTGCCATTATTATGGATGGTAATAATCGTTGGGCTAAGCAGCGTAATCAGCTAGGTGTTTCAGGTCATAAGGCTGGAGTAGAGTCTGTACGAGCAGTGGTTAAAACCTGCGCTGAGCAAGGTGTAGAAGTACTTACTTTATTTGCTTTTAGTAGCGAAAATTGGCGAAGACCTGAAGATGAAGTGAGTGCGTTGATGAAATTGTTTTTGTTTGCGCTTCAGCGAGAAGTAAAAAAATTACATAAAAATAATATCAGTTTAAAAATTATTGGTGACCGTGAAAAGTTTAGTGCTCAACTGCAGGAATATATGGAAAAAGCGGAGTCTTTAACCGCGGATAATACGGGAATGACACTAGTAATTGCTGCTAATTATGGGGGACATTGGGATGTTGTTCAGTCCACTCAGAAGATAGCAGAGCAAGTGAAAGCTGGTAAGTTAGAACCAGAAGACATCACCGAAGATATGGTGCAATCTTTTTTGTGCTTAGGGGATCAGCCGATGCCTGATTTGTTGATTAGAACAGCTGGTGAACAACGGATAAGCAACTTTATGCTTTGGCAGTTAGCTTATACAGAATTTTATTTTTCAGAATTGTTTTGGCCAGATTTCAAAGAAACTCAAATGTTATCAGCGCTTGAGGCTTATGGGTTGAGAAAACGGCGGTTCGGGCAAACTGATGATCAACTCTCTAATTAATTAATAAATTAACAAATAAATAATTTGTAGGAATATTTGTGCTTAAGCAACGACTTATAACTGGTTTAATTCTCGCACCAATTGTTTTATGTGGCGTCTTTCTTTTAGAGCAAGCTTACTTTGCTTTATTTTTTGGGTTTGTTATTGCTTTAGCAGGTTGGGAGTGGGCTAACCTGTCTTCTTATACTGCTCAAGCTCAGCGCATTGTCTATGCAATGTCTTTGTGTGGTTTGCTGTACTTGGTTTCCACATTTTCGATTGAGTGGGTTTTGCTGGTTTCAGTGATTTGGTGGATTATTGCTTCTTTGTTCGTTTTGTCTTTCCCTGATACAAGTGGGGTTTGGGCAGCAAAGCCTGTGCGTTGTCTTATCGGTGTTGTTGTTTTGCTTCCAATGTGGAAAGCTCTGGTATTTATTCGAGAGGCTGATTTGATTCCTGCAGTCGAATGGGGAGGGCTGTGGATAATTCTGTACATGTTCTTAATGGTTTGGGCGGCTGATATTGGAGCATACTTCTCAGGAAAGGCTTGGGGGAATGCTAAATTGGCACCAAAAGTCTCTCCAGGTAAATCTTGGGCAGGTGCCTGGGGTGGTGTCGTATCGACAGTTATTCTGGCAATCGTTGCAGCTTATCTACTTGACCTATCAAGTGTTTTAACAATTCAATTAATTGTGATTACTATCATTACTGCTGTTATATCTATTATCGGTGATTTAACTGAAAGTATGTTTAAACGTCAGCGTGGGATAAAAGATAGTAGTCAATTGTTACCAGGGCATGGTGGAGTGTTAGACCGTATTGATAGCTTGGCGGCAGCTGTGCCTGTCTTTGTATTTTTATTGCTTGTACTAGGCTGGGTGGCCTAGCGCGTGAGTATTAAAAATGTATGTATTCTAGGTGCAACAGGCTCTATTGGTTTAAATACCCTTGATGTAATATCTCAGCACCCGGATCGTTATCGGGCTTTTGCTTTGACGGCTAATCAGAATCATGTGGATATGCTGATGCTTTGTGAGAAGTATCAACCACAATTTGCTGTGATGGTAAATGAACGCTCTGCAGAGATACTGGCATCAGGGCTTCGTCAGAAGGGGTGTGATATTACAGTTTTGTCCGGCGCTAAAGCTTTAGAGGATTTGGCGGGTCATGATGATGTAGATATCGTAATGGCAGCTATTGTCGGAGCGGCAGGGCTTAAGCCAAATCTAGCTGCAGCCTCTAAGGGGAAAAAGGTTCTTTTAGCGAATAAAGAGTCGCTGGTCATGTCGGGGCAGTTGTTTATGTCGTGTGTGAAAGAGTCTTCCGCTGAATTGTTACCTATTGATAGTGAACATAATGCAATCTTCCAATGTTTACCACAAGGTTATATCTGTGGTGAATCCGTAGGGGCTTCTGTTAATCGTATATTATTGACGGCCTCTGGAGGCCCGTTCCGAACATGGTCAATGGATGAGCTTCGATCGGTCACGCCAGAGCAGGCGTGTGCGCACCCTAATTGGGTGATGGGACAGAAAATATCAGTTGACTCAGCTTCGCTTATGAATAAAGGGCTTGAATTAATAGAAGCATGTTGGTTGTTTGATGTGCCGCCGTCTAAAATTGATGTGCATGTCCACCCTGAAAGCATTATTCATTCAATGGTAGAATATGTCGATGGTTCGGTGCTTTCTCAAATGGGGAATCCTGACATGAGGACACCAATAGCGTATGGCCTTGCTTGGCCAGAGCGTATTACTGCAGGTGTTTCATCGTTAGATTTGTTTAAAGTCGGTCAACTACACTTTGAACGTCCTGATGTTACACGTTTTCCATGTTTACAGCTGGCAAAGGATGCGTTTAATGTCGGCGGGACAGCTTGTGCTAGTTTAAATGCTGCAAATGAGGTATCTGTTGCGTCCTTTCTAAAAGGTAATATCCCGTTTACTGCAATCCCTGATATTATATGCCGTGTTTTGGAAACCGTGTCAGTAAATGACGTTGATTCTGTAGAGCGTGTCTTGAGTGCAGATCTTGAAGCACGTCAGGTTGCTGAAGAAATAATATTGTCGAAATGAATAACACGTAAATAAGAGTTTAGAGGCGTAATGGGCGTAATAGAGTCAATTTTATCATTGCTATTAACTTTAGGGATATTGGTGACCATTCATGAGTTTGGTCATTTTTGGGTAGCGCGTCGTTGTGGCGTTAAAGTTCTTCGTTTCTCTGTCGGGTTCGGTAAGCCTATTTTTTCTTGGTCTGATAAGTCGGGGACTGAGTTTGTATTCGCTATGATTCCTCTTGGTGGCTATGTCAAAATGCTGGATGAGCGTGAGGCCCCTGTAGATGAAAGTTTAAAGCCTTTTGCTTTTAATCGTAAAAAGGTTTCTCAGCGAATTGCAATTGTTGCAGCAGGGCCAATCGCCAACTTTATTTTTGCAATTTTTGCTTACTGGTTAATGTTTCTTTCTGGGTTTAACGTATTAATACCAAATGTTGGCTCTGTGGATGTTGATTCTGTTGCAGCAAAAGCAGGTTTGACGTCGGGTTATGAAATTACTGCGATAGATGGCCAAGAAACAACTGGTTGGCGTTCTGTAAGTATGGCGCTCATTAACCGAATTGGTGATACAGGCACGCTTAAAATTAATGCGCACAAAGATGTCTCTAATGACAATTCGTCTTTATCTGAGTCTGAGCTAAATATTGCCCCTACAGAAAAATTCTCTTTACCGATTAAAGAATGGTTAGTAAATCGTAAACCTTCGGAATTATTAAGTAGTTTGGGGATTCAACCTGCTAGACCTGTTGTGCCTGCTGTTATGGGGGAGGTTCAAAAAGACAGTCCTGCTGAGCAGGGCGGGCTGCTATCCGGTGATCATGTTATCCGCGTTAATAATCGTAAAATTGAAGCATGGCATGACTTTGTTGAGGTTGTACAAGCTTCGCCTGAAAAAGAGATACAAGTAGATCTTATTCGTGAAGACTTAAATCAGCAAAAACATGAGATACGCTTAAATTTAAAACCCGGAATTCATCAAGATGAGTTGGGTAACACCTATGGTCGTCTGGGTGTCGGTGCCAAATCATTTAAATATCCAAGTGAAATGATTCGTGAAGTAAGTTATGGTCCTTTCGCTGCTCTTTCTCATGCCACGGCTCAAACTTGGGCCGATACTAAAATGAGCCTAAATGCTATAAAGAAAATGGTTCAAGGCCTTATATCATTAGAAAATTTAAGCGGTCCGATTACAATTGCGCAGGTGGCAAGTGATTCTATCAGTTCTGGAGCGGAAGAGTTTTTACGTTTTTTGGCATTATTAAGTATTAGTTTAGGGATATTGAATTTATTACCCATACCCGTACTCGATGGTGGGCATCTTTTATACTACGCGCTTGAAGGTATTAGAGGTAAACCTCTGTCTGAAAAGTGGCAAACGTTTGGCTTAAAAATAGGGATTTCATTTATTCTTATGTTAATGACCGTCGCATTTTATAATGATGTCATGAGATTGTTGTAATCGAATGACACAGAATTGCATCACTGCTGTATGTTTTAGGAATCTTTTTGTTAATGTTTAAATGTTTAAAATTATGCGCTCGCTTTTACTTTTTTGTATTGGTTGTTCTAAGCGCACCAATGATCGCTACGGCAAATGAGTTTGTAGTTTCTGATATTCGGGTTGATGGTTTAAAGCGTGTCTCTGCGGGTACCATATTTAGCGAATTTCCTATTACTGTTGGTGAAACTTTAACTGAAGGCCGGTTAGTAGAAGCAACAAAGTCACTTTTCAAAACAGGTTTGTTTACGGATATCGAGTTATCTAGAGAAGATCGTGACCTGGTTATTTCGGTCATAGAGCGCCCCGCTATAAGTGAGATTGAAATAGAAGGCAATAAAGATATCTCGGAAGAAGACTTATTAGAAGGTTTAAAAACTGCAGGGATGTCTGTGGGTAAAGTATTCAAGCGAGTCACGCTTGAACGGTTAGAGTTGGAAATATTGCGTTCATATGTGACTCAGGGCCGTTATAGTGCTTCAGTTGTAGCTGAAGTAGTAGAGTTACCTCGGAATAGAGTATCAATAAAATTAAAGATAGATGAAGGTGAAGTTGCCAGCATTTTGCATATAAATATTGTTGGTAATGAAGCGTATTCAGATGAGGAAATTGTTGAGTTAATGGAACTCAAAATGCCAAGTCTTTGGTCTAGCTTTACTAGTGATGATAAGTATTCAAAAGAAAAGCTTAGTGGTGATTTGGAGCGTATTAGGTCATTTTATCTTGATAATGGCTACATAAAATTTACGATTGAATCGACTCAAGTATCGATTTCACCTTTTAAAGAAGATGTATTTATAACCGTTAATGTTTTTGAAGGTCCGCTGTTCACCATAAAATCATTCGATTTAAAAGGTGATTTAATTCTGGATAAAGAAATTCTTGAAAAATTAGTATTAGTGAAACCTGACGAGGTTTTCTCGAGGAAAAAATTAACCTTAAGCTCTGATTATATCTCTAGAGCTCTTGGTTCAGAGGGTTACACGTATGCGAATGTTAATGCGATTCCTGAAACTCATGAGGATAATTCGGCTTCAATAACTTTCTTTGTTGATCCCGGAAAGCGAAATTACGTTAGACGAGTTAACTTTAGAGGTAATACCAATACTCGTGATGAGGTGTTGCGACAGGAAATTATCCAGATGGAGGGGGCTTCAGCTTCAACAGACTTAATTGAAGGCTCAAAGACACGCTTAGAACGTTTAGGCTTTTTTAGTAATGTCACGATTGATACGCCTTCGGTGCCAGGAGTGAATGATCAAATAGATGTTAATTACCATGTTGAGGAGCAGTCATCTGGTAATTTATCCGCTAGCTTGGGGTTTTCTCAGGGAAGTGGGTTTACCTTAGGTCTAAGCGTTTCTGAAAATAACTTCTTTGGATCTGGTAAGCGTGTTTCATTTGGTGTTAATACTAACGATGCGGTTAAGTCTGCCAATTTTTCATATTTAAATCCCTACTACACTGTAGATGGTGTAAGTCGCGGATTTAGTGTGTTTGCACGAAAGACTGATTTTGATGAGACGGGAACCTCAGATTATTCGCTGGATGCGTCAGGTGCATCTGTGACCTTTGGCTATCCTATCAATAATATATCTCGTTTAACATTTGGCTTTGGTTATACCAATAGCAAAGTTAGTTTAGGTGTCTCTCAGCCTTTAGAAATTAAGAATTTCTTTGAAGAAAACGGTACTGAGTTTGATACATTTCCTACATCGATTACTTGGTCCAGAAGTACCTTGAATCGAGGTTCATTTCCTACAAAAGGTTGGCGCCAAAATTTAACGTTAGAAGTGACTGCGCCATTTAGTGACCTCTCTTTTTATAAAACGAGCTATCGGTCAAATACCTATTTCCCTTTGGATAGTAAGCATAAGTTTGTTTTGCGGGTTCGAAATGAGCTAGCTTGGGGGGATTCTTATGGTGATACAAGCGAACTACCTTTCTATGAGCACTATTTTTCAGGTGGCATAGGGTCGGTGCGAGGCTTTGAAAGTAATTCTTTAGGTTTAAAATCATCGCCTAATTCAAATGATGAATTTGCAGATACTACCGACCCTTTTGGTGGTGATCTACTTATAGAAAATAGTGCTGAATTAATTTTTCCTATCCCTTTTATAAAAGATCAGCGCTCAATGAGGCTTGCATATTTTATTGATAGCGGGAATGTTTTCGATACTAAGCGAAACTATGACTTTGATGCACGAGAAATCAGGGTTTCAACCGGTCTTAGTTTACAGTGGATAACATTTATTGGGCCTTTAGGGTTTAGTTTTGGTAAAGCAATCAATGATATTCAAAGTGATGAAACTGAGTTTTTCCAGTTTACACTAGGGCAATCATTTTAATAAAACTCAAAAATTTAATGTTCTGTATGTAAAAACGATATTAATAATCATGCATCAAAAAAGATCTTAGGAGGTCTATAATGAAATTTCTAACAGCTATCACCTTAATATCTATCATGTCAGTGTCTGCACTTGTTTCAGCCGAAACAAAAATTGGATTGATTGATATGAGAACTGCACTCTTTTCATCTAAAGCAGCAAAAACCTTCACTGAGAGTATGGTAAGTCAATATAAGCAACAAGATCTAGAAGTTCGTGCTGTAGGTGAAGATGGCCAAAAGCTTGAGTTACGCTTAAAAAATGATGCGGCGATCATGAGTGATAGTGAGCGTAATAAAATGGCATCTGACTTAGAAGCAAAGATTCAAGAGTATAAGTATTTGAAAGGAAAGTTAGACAAAGTTTTGGCTGAAGAGCGCCAAGAATTTTTAGCTGAATCTAAGCCACGTATTGACATGGTAGTAAATGAAATTGTTACAGAAGAAGGCTTAGACTTGTTGTTGCCTCGTGAGACTGTTTTATTTGCATCTGAAAAGATGGATTACACAGCTAAGATGATCGAGAAGCTTGATAAGTTAAAATAGTTTCTTCGTTTTTATTTAGATTTGTCTACAGAGTTAGTGATTCATTATGGGTAAGGTATTTACTTTAAAGCAGTTGTCAGAAAAAGTGGGCGGGCGTGTAATTGGTGATGCAAGCCAGATTATTGCTGGGATAGCGACATTGCAGTCGGCAGATGCGACACAGATAAGTTTTCTGGCAAATCCAGCCTATCAAAAATATTTATCTGATACCAATGCGGCGGCTGTTATTTTAACAGAAGATATGGTTCCTAATACTTCTTCTAATTTACTTGTTCATAAACAACCTTATCTTGCATATGCTATTTTGAGTCATTTATGGGATGAATTTTCGTGTGAGTCGTTATCGTCAAATACGACGGATAATAAGCCTGCGCATATACATGATTCTGCTACGGTTCATGAAACGGCTGTTATTTCTCAAGGGGTAACAATACATGCAGGAGCTGTTATTCATTCAGGTGTAATGATAGGAGAAGGTTCTGTCATTGGCTCTAACTGCGTTATAGGTGTCGATAGTATTATTGGCAAAGGTACACTTATTCATGCGAGCGTCACTATTTATCATGGTGTAACTGTTGGTGATGCCTGTATTCTTCATAGTGGCGTTGTTATTGGGTCCGATGGGTTTGGGTTCGCACCGTATCAGGGTAAATGGGAAAAAATTGCTCAGCTAGGTGGCGTCCTGATTGGTAATCATGTGGAAATAGGTGCAAATACGGCCATTGACCGAGGAGCATTGGACAACACAGTGATTGAGCATGGTGTAAAACTCGATAATCAAATCCAAATTGCTCACAATGTGTTAGTTGGAGAGAATACTGCGATTGCGGCTTGTAGTGCCATCGCAGGAAGTACTACGATTGGAAAAAATTGTGTGATTGGTGGTGCAAGTGGTATCGCTGGCCACTTAACGGTTACTGACAATGTACATATCACGGCAATGACGATGGTTATCAAAAGCCTAAAGGAGCCAGGTGTATATTCTTCAGGTACTGGTGTACAACCTAATGCTAAATGGCGAAAAAGTATCGCAAGACTTAGGCAGCTTGATAAAATGGCTGCTCGAATTAAAGCTTTAGAAAAGACGATCAATGCATAAAGCTCACGCTTCTTGTTACATGTTTAATTTTGTTCGCGAATAACTCATTTACTTAGTTAAAATTTCGTGTCGGGGCATTTTTTATGATGGATATAAATGAAATCCAAACCTTCTTACCTCATCGTTATCCTTTTTTATTCGTAGATCGTGTTACGGAGGTTGAATCAGGTGTATTGATTAGAGGTTATAAGAATGTCTCATTCAATGAATCTTTTTTTGAAGGTCACTTTCCTGGAATGCCAATAATGCCAGGAGTTCTAGTTCTAGAGGCTTTAGCTCAAATTTCAGGTATTTTAGGATTTGTCACAACAAATAAAAAACCGAGTGATGAGCTTGTACATTATTTTGCAGGTTCTAATAAAGTCAGATTTAAGCGTCCAATTGTCCCAGGTGATCAGATTATTTTAGAGTCAAAATTGATCGCGGCAAAGCATAATATCTGGAAATTTGATTGCAGGGCTTTAGTTGAAAATGAACTAGCGTGTACGGCAGAGATAATGACTGCAGAGAGAGAGCGATAAATGAGCATCCATCCACAAGCAATAATAGATCCCTCAGCGAAAATAGGTAGGAACGTAGAGATTGGTCCTTGGACCTGGATTGGCCCTGATGTAGAAATTGGCGATGATACACAAATTATGTCGCATGTCGTTATTAAGGGGCCAACAAAGATAGGAAAAAATAATCGTATCTTCCAATTTTCGAGTGTAGGTGAAGAGTGCCAGGATAAAAAGTTTGCAGGCGAGGCAACTCGCTTGGAAATTGGTGACAATAATATTATTCGTGAAAGTTGCACTATTCATCGTGGTACAACGCAAGATCAGGGTATAACCAAGATTGGGAGTGGTAATTTATTGATGGCTTATGTGCATGTTGCGCATGATTGTGTGATAGGGGATGATTCGATTTTCGCAAACGGTACAACCCTTGCTGGACATGTACACATTGCTGACAATGTTATACTTGGTGGTGGCACAATGGTTCATCAGTTCTGTAAAATTGGTTTGCATAGTATGAGTGCTGGAGGAAGTATCGTTTTGCGTGATATTCCAGCGTATGTGATGGCAAGTGGTCAATCAGCTTCAGCTCATGGTTTAAATACAGAAGGACTTAAGCGAAGAGGCTTTAGTTCTGATCTCATATTAACGTTAAAACGCGCATACAAAGTTGTATACCGGAAAGGTTTAAAGTTAAGTGATGCACTGGAAGCGCTGTCTGATATTGCTAATGAAACGCCAGAAGTAGCAATCTTTACAGATAGTATTAAAAACTCTGATCGCGGCATTATTCGTTAATGACTACAGAGCTAAGTAGACAAAACTCTCCTGAAGGCAATTCAATTTTGGATAATGAAACTTCTAGTGATGAAGTGGTGGTTGTTTCTGATAGGCCAATTAAAGTAGGAATTGTTGCTGGAGAAGTGTCTGGCGATATTCTTGGAGCTGGTTTAATTCAATCAATTCGTAAACGTTATCCGAATGCTCATTTTGAGGGTATTGGTGGTACGTTAATGATTGAGCAAGGCTTTATAAGTCATGTTCCGATGGAGCGCCTCTCAGTAATGGGCCTTGTGGAAGTATTAGGCCGAATATTTGAGTTAATAGGTATTCGCCGCCGTATTAAACACTACTTTTTAAAAAATCGTCCTGATATATTTATTGGCATTGATGCCCCAGACTTTAATCTTGGTCTTGAACTTGCGCTACGCAAAAGAGGTGTGAAAACGGGGCATTATGTTAGTCCTTCTGTGTGGGCTTGGCGTCAGCGACGAGTGTTTAAAATTGCTCGTGCAGTAGACTTGATGTTGACGTTGTTTCCTTTTGAAGCGAAATTCTATAAAGCGCATCAGATAGCTGTTCGTTTTGTTGGGCATCCTTTAGCAGATTTAATTCCGATTTCACCTGACAAGAAGGTCGCAAGGAAAGGCCTAGGCTTAGAAGAAAACTCTCAGTTAGTCGCTTTACTTCCAGGTAGTCGTGCAGGTGAGATTTCATATATAGGTGAAAGCTTTATAGAGACAGCACGCTGGTTATATGAGAAAAATCCAAATTTACAATTCATACTTCCTTACGTAAATGATCAGCGGCGTGAGCAAATACAGAGTATTATTTCAGAGCTTGGATATAACCTACCAATTAAGCTTATCAATGGTAAGTCTAGAGAAGTTATGGCAGCGAGTGATGTTGTAATACTAGCATCTGGAACAGCAACGCTTGAAGCTATGTTATTAAAGCGTCCTATGGTAGTTGCTTATCGCGTTTCTTCTATTACACACTATTTGATGAAGCGCCTATTAAAAGTACCTTATATATCGTTACCTAACTTGCTTGCTGGTAAAGAGTTGGTGCCTGAATTACTTCAGGATCAAGCGCAACCAGAACTAATAGGGCAAAAGGTGTTAGATCGCTTGAATACGAATGAGGGGATGCAAACAAAAGAATCGTTTACTGACTTACACCTTCAGCTAAAGTTAAATGCGAGTGAGCAGGCCGCGGATGCAGTTTCGGAGCTTTTAGAGCAGTCAAAAAATAATCTGTGAGTATAGGTGTATGTTAAGTGATTGTTGATGAGCCTTTTATCTGTAAATACGATGGCGTTTTATTAGCAGGTACAGATGAAGTAGGGCGTGGGCCATTAGCAGGTCCAGTTGTCGCTGCAGCAGTTATTCTTGATCCTGATAACCCGATTTCGGGTTTGGCTGACTCAAAAAAACTCTCAGAGAAAAAACGAGAGGCTTTATTTGACGAGATCAAAGAAAAAGCACTTGCTTGGTCGATTGCACGCGCAAGCGTAGAGGAAATAGATCAAATTAATATTCTGCACGCATCCTTGCTTGCTATGAAGCGCTCTGTAGAGCAGCTCTCAATTTCACCTGAGTATTTATTGGTTGATGGTAATTATTGTCCGAAAATAGCCATACCGTGTGAGCCAGTTATAAAAGGGGATTCACGGGTCGCGTGTATTAGTGCTGCTTCTATTTTAGCAAAAGTTAGTCGTGATCGAGAAATGGTTGCATTAGATAGGGTGTACCCTGGATATGGTTTAGCTAAGCATAAAGGCTACCCGACTAAGTTTCATCTTGAGGCGTTAAAAAAGTTGGGGGTTAATGACTTGTATCGCAAGTCGTTCAAACCGGTTGCATCATTACTGTAGGTATTTCTTATAGATAGCTATAGGTAGCCATTTAGGTGGGTATACGTATTTATATTCGTAGGGATTACGAACATAAAGTTAATTAATAATGTTAAAGGTTGTAATGGTTTATCAGACTATTACTGAATCGTTATAACAAACATGGATGTGATATTGCTCACCAAATCATTGCTCTCTTCGTCACAAAAACCTTCTTCCGTCAAAAAAATGTCGCAAAAATGGCTAAAACTAACGAGTGTTTCCGACTACTCCTTGTTTCCTCTACTACTATTATTGAAACTTTTAAAGCAAACAACGATGGGTTTCACCATGTTTTACGATTCAGGTTATAAAGTTTCTCGCTCAAGTACTGTTAGCGTAGTGTTGGATTATGCGAAAGCAATTTCGTTAGTCTGTGCCGTTTCGCTTTTAATAGCGTGTGGCAGTGGTGGAGGCTCAGAGTCTACCGAGCAAACGAGTACGCCTGAAACTTTCACGACCATTCAGGGTAGTGTTATGAAAGGCGTTATCGTGAATGGAATTGTACAGGCTTATTTAATTGAATCTCAGGCCGGAGCGATGGTTAAGAGTGATCAGGCTCTAGATGTTGTAGCTCGTACAAATGAACGTGGAGAATATCAGTTCAAACTTCCTGGGCAGTTTGCCAATAGAGATATTGTTGTTGAAATCACCGCGGATTCTCAAACACAAATGACTTGTGATGTGACAGGAGGGTGTGGTGAGACTGCTTACGGTGATTTATTTTCTTTAAGTGATGGCTTTACTCTGAAAACAGCAGTGACTGGGGTGAATAGTGGCGAAACATATAATGCACATTTAAGCCCTTTGAGTCACATGGCATTGGCCTATGCGTCATCTAATTCTGATGGGTTGACTTCAACTAGTATTTCAAACTCCTTCTCGCATATAGAAACATTAATGGATCTTGAGCAAGGGGCAATGCAACTTGCGCCTGCAGACATTACTGACTTAGAACGATACTCCACTCTGAGTAAAACTGAAATTGAGCTGGGAGTTATTTCGGCGGCGTTTCTAGGTTTAGTGAACTCTCCTGATTGGGATTCAATTGAAGAAGTGTTGGCTCATGTTGAACAAAAAATGTCCGGCTCAGGTCAGCTAGCCTCAGTTAATTTAGGTACTTTACCTGACGTTACACTTGATGACTTGTTTTATAATGCTACCCAAATTAGTGATGACCTATTGGATGCGACGGAAGGGGGGCATGCCGAAGCCTTAAGTATAGTAAGTGCTGAGGCGAGTCAATCGTATCAGGAAATGTCACAAGTTCCTCAAACTGTCGATCCTGTGGTTGTTTCTGCTCATCCTCAGGGAGTAACTGTTGACGAGAGTGAGCAAGCTTTGTTTTCAGTTGCTGCCAGTGGAGGAGGAACCTTAACCTTTCAGTGGCAAAAAAATGGTGCTGATATATTAGGTGAAAATGGACCAAGTTTGATTGTGAATAGTGTTCAATTAGCTGATGCCGGACAGTATGCCGTTATAGTGAGTAACTCAGTCGGCTCTGTTATTTCACTTTCAGCCTTATTGGTTGTGCAGGAAGTAATTGAACCCGTAATAATAACCTCTCAGCCCACAGCTTTGACTGTAGTAGAATCTACACAAGCTAATTTCTCAGTCGAAGTTATTGGTGGTGGTGAACTAGTTTATCAATGGCGAAAAGGCGGCGTAGCAATTGCCGGAGCTACTACTGCAAGTTTGAATTTGTCTGATGTAGCGTTAAGTGATGCTGGCAGCTATGACTTGATTGTTTCAAATAGTGTGAGCTCAGTAGCCAGTTTTGCAGTTGCTTTAATTGTGAATGAGCAGGTTGTGGTTAATCCGGTTGCAATTCTATCTCAGCCACAGGCACTTGAAGTGACTGAAGGCGAACAAGCGACTTTCTTGGTGACAACTGAGGGGAGTGGAGAGCTGGTTTATCAATGGCGAAAAGGCGGCGTAGCAATTGCCGGAGCTACTAGTGCAAGATTGAATTTGTCTGATGTAGCGTTAAGTGATGCTGGTAGTTATGACTTGGTTGTTTCAAATAGTGTGAATTCAGTAGCCAGTGTTGCTGTTGCTTTAATTGTGAATGAGCAGGTTGTGGTTAATCCGCTTGCAATTTTATCTCAGCCACAGGCACTTGAAGTAACTGAAGGCGAACAAGCGACTTTTTCGGTGACAACTGAAGGTAGTGGAGAGTTGGTTTATCAATGGAGAAAAGAAGGCGTAGAAATTGCCGGAGCTACTAGTGCAAGTTTGACTTTGTCTGATGTAGCGTTAAGTGATGCTGGCAGCTATGACTTGGTTGTTTCAAATAGTGTGAATTCAGTAGCCAGTGTTGCTGTCGATTTAATTGTGAATGAGCAGGTTGTGGTTAATCCGCTTACAATTTTATCTCAGCCGCAGGCACTTGAAGTGACTGAAGGCGAGCAAGCGACTTTCTCGGTGACGGCTGAAGGTGGTGCTGAGCTTTCCTATCAATGGCGTAAAGATGGGATAGAAATTAACGGCGCGACGGCTTCTAGTATTGTTCTTGATACGGCGGCGCTTTCAGACGTTGGTTTATATGATGTGGTAATTTCGAATAGCGAAGTCGGATTAACTTCGACCGCTGTGTCTTTGGGGGTAAATACGGTTGTTGTAGTTTTAAACTCGGTTCAGCTTTCATGGGATACGCCACTAAAGCGTGACGATGGTACAGATTTAGAATTGTATGAAATTAATGGTTATGTGATTAGGTATGGCACTAATACAAGTAGTCTTGATCAGCAAGTGAATGTGCTAGGGGTAGAAACAGGCGTTCTAATTGAGTCTCTAGTAACCGGAACTTATTACTTTTCGATTGCAACGATTGATAGTGATGGAGTTCAAGGAGCTTATTCTGCTCAAATTCAACAGATAATATTGTAAAGCTTGCTTATATTGAGCTGAAGGCCTGAAGTGTGGGCCAAAGCTTGAGTGTAATCGAATGTACTTAATTTGCACTGCTTTTCATAAAAAGCAGTCATTAGTTACAAGTGATATACATACGATACCTAATTGTTGTATACCTGCTTAGGTACTTACAATTTGCCAAAAAAATGACTTAAAAACCCATTAAAACATCTATTATTTCCGACTTTCTGGGAAATTCTTTACTATTATTCTTGAAACTTTTAAAGCAAATAACAACAGGTTTCACTATGTTTAACATTTCTAACTACTTCGAAACAAACTCAAAAGCTCTAGCATGTGTTGTGCTAAGTGTTTTTTTAACTGCTTGTGGCGCTAGCGGAACGGGTTCGGATTTAGAATTGAGTGAGGCGAGTGTTGATACAAATACCGGCGAGGAAAATACGATTGAAGAAGTGGTTGAAAATGTTCAGCCAGCTGTTATTTCAACCCAGCCGAAATCAATTATTGTAACGGAGGGGGCGGAGGCACTATTTACTGTGGGTGCAACCGGTGGTGGACAACTAAGTTTACAATGGATAAAAGACGGGGTTGATTTGAAGGGTGAAACTAGCTCAAGCTTGATGCTTTCAAACACTGACTTATCATCAGCGGGTCAATATTCGGTTGTTGTGACTAACGCAGTAGGGTCAGTTACCTCACTCGCAGCATTATTAACGGTTCAAAAAATTCATGTTGGTTCTGGTGGAGTACCCGTAGTAAACGAGACACCAGTAGTAAACGAGACACCAGTAGTAGATGAGACGCCAGTAGTAAACGAGACACCAGTAGTAGATGAGACACCAGTAGTAGATGAGACGCCAGTAGTCGATGAGACGCCAGTAGTAGATGAGACGCCAGTAGTAGATGAAACGCCAGTAGTAGATGAAACGCCAGTAGTAGATGGGGCACCAGTAGTAGATGAGACACCAGTAGTAGATGAGACACCAGTAGTAGACGAGACACCAGTAGCAGATGAGGCACCAGTAGCAGAAGAAACTGTGCTTGCATCAATTGAGCTAAGCTGGGATATTCCTGTGTTAAGAGAAGACGGAGCAGATCTAGCGCTATATGAAATCAATGGTTATGTGATTAAGTATGGTACAGATGAAAATAACCTTAACTCTTTGTTGAGTGTAGATGGTGCGAGTCAAGATAGCGCATTGATTGAAGAGTTAGACGCCGGTACTTATTATTTCTCAATTGCGACCGTAGACAGTGACGGTATTCAAGGTGCTTATACAGCTCAATTAGAACAGGTTGTTTTATAAACCTGGAAAGTCTTATTTTTCTTTTAGCTCATGCTTATTTAATATCGATAAGTATGGGTTTTTTAGTGTCTGATTTTCAATTCAACAATGTTTTGCGTTATATGCTCTAAGCGTTCATTATAAAATTTATTAATGACAATGTTTGTGGAGAGATATTTTGTGAATGAGATGTTAGGAGAATTAATCCAAAATTTGCAACAAGCATGTGCTTCAAAAAATTGGGAGCAGCTCGAGCAACTTGATGGAGAAATCAAACAGCACCTTCAAGAGATAATTTCATCAGCTAATAATGCGCAGGAAAAAGAAAAACTTGCCTTAGATTTAAAAGCTATTCAAAAAGTCTATGATCTAGTCGTTGATGGAAGTAGGAAGAACCAAATGGAACTAGCGTCTGAATTAAAAAAAATATCAAAGGATCGTAATGCTGCAGACTCCTATCTCGGTGTTTCTCAATTTTGATTTAGAGTATTTTATGTGCATTTTTCGTGACAAAAAATGATCTTTTTTTTGATATGGCTCTTTTAGGATATTTTTAACGCCACTTTATTGACTCTTAGATGAATCCGTACTTTAATTGCTTGTTAGTTAAAGAGGGAATCTTTTACTTAAATTACTTCACTTAAATCAGCTCACAGTCTAGACCACACGGATGGCTATAGAATTTGCCGAAAGTATACCTTTTGCAAATTCTTTAAGGTCAATAATAATAAGGTTTATTTTATGGCGCAGGATATGAAAGTTTTGGTTATGCATGATAATCAAGATGTACTTAGAGATATCACTGTTATTTTAAAGTTTCTAGGGGAAGAAGTGCTAAGTGCTTCTTTAACTGATTGGAAGCAAGTGCTTGAGTCAGAATCAACCGACTCGTCTCAAATTAATGTTGTTTTTTTTGGCTCAGATAACGTGCCTTTAGAGCCGATTGTTGGTGAATTGCATGATTGGGATGAAGGTATTCCAGCGCTTGCGATTGGGGACGTATCATTAGATGGCTTAGATGCCGTACTTAGAAAAAAAGTCATTGCTCAACTTGATTTTCCACCCAATTATAATAAAACGCTTGATAGCCTTTATCGGGCTCAAGTTTTTCGTGACCAGTATTCAGCTCAAAACGGTCGTGGTAAGCAACGTCAGGTAGAATTATTCCGAAGTTTGGTTGGTACCAGCAGAAGCGTGCAAGCTGTCAGAGAATTGATGTCTCAAGTCGCAGATAAAGATGTCAGTGTTCTAATCACTGGGCAATCAGGGACAGGGAAAGAAGTTGTTGCGCGTAACCTGCATTACAACTCTCACCGACGTAGCAAACCCTTTGTACCTGTTAATTGTGGCGCGATACCTGCTGAGTTACTTGAAAGTGAGCTTTTTGGTCATGAAAAAGGTGCTTTTACGGGAGCTATTACGGCTAGAGCGGGGCGTTTTGAACTTGCTGAAGGTGGAACACTATTTTTAGATGAAATTGGTGATATGCCTCTTAATATGCAAGTTAAAATTTTGAGGGTATTACAGGAACGGACGTTTGAGCGTGTGGGGGGAAATAAAACCATCGCTACAGATGTTAGAATTATTGCTGCAACACATAAAAATCTTGAAGAAATGATTGAGGAGGCAACGTTTAGAGAGGATTTATATTATCGACTAAACGTATTCCCTATCGAAATGCCTGCTCTGAAAGAACGTGTGGAAGATATACCTTTATTAATGAATGAATTAATCTCAAGGATGGAAACCGAGAAACGGGGCTCTATTCGCTTTAATTCTGCTGCAATCTTAAGTTTGTGTCGACATGAATGGCCAGGAAATATTCGAGAGCTGGCTAATTTAGTTGAACGTCTTGGCATTATGCACCCTTATGATGTGATTGGTGTGCATGAGCTTCCTCAGAAGTACCGACACGTAGAAGATACGGATGAAGACCTACGAAGTGAAGACCAGACTGTGCCGCTGACTTCAGGTTTAGCAGGTTTGGACTCTCCTGCATTGCTGCCTGTAAACGGTATCGATTTGAAAGACTATTTGGGGAGCCTTGAAAAGGCGCTTATTCAACAAGCGTTGGATGAGTCCTCAGGAGTTGTGGCTAGGGCTGCGGAAAAACTTCGTATACGTCGAACAACGCTTGTAGAAAAAGTTCGAAAATACGGCCTTAATGATTAACTATACTATTTAAAAATCTAAGTCAAAAAAATGCCAAAAGCCGAGTTTTTTACTCGGTTTTTTTTATTTCTACTGCCAATTAATTGTCTTACTTTAAGTTTTTAAGCTTTTTAGTTTGATTAACTTGTTGAATATAAACAAAAAACTAAAGTTGGATCGTAAACTGCTTTATCAATCATAAGAATGAAAGTGCAATGTGTTTAATTTTGCAGATGACTATGTTGATAGGGTAGGTAAATCCAATGGAACAACAAAAAACAAATGTTTGGAAAGACAGCTCGGCTTATAACTCTATATCGCAGGGTGTTGTTTCACGCGTTACCTTAGAGGAAACGCCTAATCAGTCTATACCTGACCTAATTTCAAGTGCTGCTACTCACCCACAAAATAGTTCTGTTCTGGAGTCAATTCAAGTTCAATCACTTTTTGACCAAGACGTATTTAGCACCACAAAACAAGCGGCACCTGTTGAGCAGGCACTTTCTTTATTTGACCAATTATCGTCTCAATTAACATCTTCCTATCGAAACCTTGAAAACAAGGTGACTCAATTAAAAGATGAGTTGTCTGAAGAGGAAATGCAGCGACGAGAAGAATTAAAAGAAAAAGAACAATTAGCAAATAGACTTTCGACACTATTAGAAATATTACCGGCAGGCGTTGTTTTGTTAGATGGAAATGGGTATGTGACAGAAACCAATCCAGCAGCGCTAGATTTGCTCGGCGAGCCTCTTGAAGGGCAGGCGTGGTTGGATGTTATTACTCGTTGTTTTTCACCTAAGCATGATGATGGTCATGAGGTGTCTTTAAAAGATGGGCGCCGAGTACGAATAGAAACGCGCTCAATGTCTTCAGGGCCGGGTCAGTTGATTTTATTGAGTGATTTGACCGAAACACGTTTGTTGCAAGAGCAGGTAAGTCGAGCTGAACGATTAAGTTCACTGGGAAAAATGGTGGCAAGTCTAGCGCATCAAATTCGCACACCTTTATCAACGGCAATGTTATATGCAGGTCACCTGTGTCAGCCAGAAATTGATCAAGAATTACGTGTTGAGTGTGCAGATAAATTATTGTCAAGATTGACTCACTTAGAGCATCAAATCCGGGATATGCTAATTTTTGCAAAAGGTGAGACTCGTTTAGTAGAGCACGTAAATGTCTCAGAATTATTATCATCGCTTCGTGGTGCTGCAGATCCGATATTTGAAAAAGCTGGTGTAGCTTGTCATTGGGAAAGTAATGTTGTTGATAAAAATGTTATGTGCAACAAGGAAACACTTGTTGGGGCGTGCTTGAACTTAATAAACAATAGTATAGAAGCAGCTGAGCAAATTAAAGGTCCTGAAGTGCCATTGGCCATTCATGTGACGGTAAGTATGGCCGATGCGAATACGATTAAGCTTCAAATAAAAGATAATGGTCCTGGAATTCCCAGTGAGCATCGCAGTAAGGTGTTTGAACCTTTTTATACGACTAAAGCGCAGGGTACGGGTTTAGGGTTAGCGGTTGTGCAGGCTGTTGTCAAAGCGCACCAAGGTGAGTTTAAAGTCAGGTCTTCAAAAAAAGGGGTGTCAGCATCGATCACATTGCCTGTTTTTAATTTAACGGCGAAACCTCAAAGCTAAATAAAGTTCTCTGCATATAAATCAAATATAGCGAATAAAAGTACGAAAAAAGTTAGGAGTAAAGGTATATGGCACAAGTAACTGTTTTAATCGTAGAAGATGATCAAGCGTTAAGAGAGGCTTTGTGTACAACATTGCAATTAGCCGGTATGAATTTTATCGAAGCGGATTGTGGTGAGAAAGCTCTCTTACAATTGGAGAAACATACTGTAGATATTGTCGTAAGTGATGTGAATATGCCAGGTATAGATGGTCATGAGCTATTGCGTCGTATCAAGCTTAAATTACCTAACTTACCAATGTTGCTGATCACGGCATATGGCCAAATTAAAATGGCTGTCGATGCAATGCAAAGTGGTGCTTCTGATTACTTAGTAAAACCTTTTGAGCCTAAAGTATTGATACAGTCGGTGATAAGAATTTTGGGTTATGATGAAGATAATAGCGCCAAAACAAAAAAATCTGATGTTTATAGGCCTATTGCAGAAGATCCAAGTTCAAAACAGTTTTTTCAAGTCGCCAAAAGGGTCGCTGAGTCAGAGTCGACGGTCATGATATCGGGAGAAAGTGGTACAGGAAAAGAAGTGCTAGCTAGGTATATACATGATAGCTCGCCACGAAATAATAAGCCTTTCGTTGCTTTGAACTGTGCGGCGATCCCAGAAAATATGCTTGAGGCAACTTTGTTTGGGCATGAAAAAGGTGCTTTTACAGGCGCAATAGCGAGTTCACCAGGAAAATTTGAACAAGCGAATGGTGGAACACTCTTGTTGGATGAAATTTCAGAAATGGATTTAGGGCTTCAGGCTAAGCTCTTGCGTGTATTACAAGAAAGGGAAGTTGAGCGCGTAGGCGGTAAAAAAACAATTTCCTTAGATGTCAGGGTGCTAGCGACCACTAACCGAGACTTAAAAGAATACGTAAGTGAAGGTCGGTTTAGAGAAGATTTATACTATCGTTTAAACGTCTTTCCTATGATGTGGAAACCATTGCGTGAGCGTCCGTTAGATATTTGGCCTTTAGCAGAAAAGTTGTTAACTGAATACTCTGAAAAAATGAAGCGTGAAATGATGAGGTTTGGGGAAGGCGTTAAAGGATATTTGACACAATATCAGTGGCCTGGAAATGTACGTGAATTAGATAATGCAATTCAGCGTTCCCTTATTATGGCTTCAAATGGTGTTGTTAACATTCAAGATTTTTGTTTGGATATGTCAGAGTCTGAGAGTTGGATATTAGCTTCAACTGAAAATAAAGTGACTCAAGAAGTTGGTGTTCAAGAAGAATCTGATCATATTTTTGTTCAGAATGCGTCATACGCTGGTACTGAAGATGATCGTAATGCGCTCGGAAAGGACTTAAAGCTGAGAGAGTACCAAATTATTTTAAATACCTTACGACAAGAAAATGGCAAAAAGAAAATTGCCGCAGAAAAGCTGGGTATTAGTCCTCGAACGTTGCGTTATAAGCTTGCTCAAATGCGTGAAAATGGCATTGATGTAAATGCTGAGCTTGCAGCTTAAAGAATTCGTCAATCTGCTGATGGTTGTTAGGGGCTTTAGCCCCTTTTTTTATGTCCTTTATTTAATTCTCACTTTATATTTCAGTCTAATAGCCATAAAAGAAAAATTATTCTATTAATATTTATTACTTGGCCTGATAAATGCTTTATCTATTTATATAGTGTATTTATTGAAGATAAAGTAACAAAATTTTGACGGAGGCGCCTATGTCTGGCATCGGTTCAGTTTCAGGCAGAGCAGATATTAATTCAGTATTAGCAGAGATGAGAAGCTTGCGAGCGCAAGTTCAAAAAACAGATTCACTGCGTCCTGAAATATCTCCCAATAAAATCCAAGAAACTCAAGAAGCAAAGCCTTTACCTAAGTTTGGAGACTTGTTGGCGAATGCTGTTAATTCTGTTAATGACACGCAACTTAAGTCAGCTGAACTTTCAACTGCTTTTCAGCAGGGGGATCCAACCGTTAGCTTATCTCAGGTGATGATACAGTCACAAAAAGCATCTGTTTCATTTCAAGCGTTAACGCAAGTCAGAAATAAAGTGGTTCAGGCTTATGAAGATGTGATGAAGATGCCTGTATAAAAAGTACAAAAAATTTGAATGATATTACATATTTAATAAATACAATGAGGAGGTTAAATTATGGCAAATGTGCCAGCAGAAACAAATACTAATTTACCTGCTCAAAGGGGTGGGACGAACATGGCAGAGACTGATTCAATTGGTGCAGAAGGTGACCTGATGACTGGCATCAACCGCTTGGGTATCTTTCGCCAAGTTGGGTTAATGATCGGTCTGGCGGGGAGTGTTGCACTAGGCCTTGCTCTCGTTCTATGGCTTCAAGAGCCAAACTACCAGCCTTTAATGCAAAACATTAAATCACAGGACTTGGAAGAAGTAACACGGTTATTAAGTCTGAATGATGTGAAGTTTAAAATAGATCATCGAACTGGGCTGTTATTAGTTGAATCAAGCAGAGTTTATGAAGCTAAGATGAAGTTAGCTGCAACGGGTATTACTGATGATCAGAGCGTAGGTTATGAAATTCTTGATAAAGAACAAAGCTTGGGAACAAGTCAATTCATGGAAGCAACCAAGTTCAAGCGAGGTCTTGAAGGTGAATTGTCGCGTTCTATTACCAGTTTTAGAAATGTTAGAAATGCACGCGTACATTTAGCAATTCCAAAAAGAGCTGTTTTTGTCCGTGATAGTCGGGAACCTTCAGCTTCTGTTTTAATTGAAACATCATCATCTCGACCTATTACAAGAGAGCAGGTTGATGCGATTGTTAATCTTGTTGCGGGTAGTGTGCCTGAAATGAACAAGTCAAAAGTGACTGTTGTTGACCAAAGAGGAAATTTGCTGTCGAACAATGATGAAACTGAAGCTGATCGCTTAGTATCTAAAGAATTCGAGTATTCGCGTAAATTAGAAAAAACTATTAATACAAGAATCAATAACATTTTAAACCCTATTATGGGGGCTGAGCGTTTCAGGTCTGAAGTATCTGCTGATGTAGATTTTACTCAAATCGAAGAGACCGAAGAGATATTTAACCCTGATATGCAGGTAGTTCGTAGTGAACAAACGCTTGATGAACAACGTCAGCTGGCCGGAGATGGAGGCGTCCCAGGAGCCCTGGCAAACCAGCCCCCAGCTGCGGGTAATGCTCCAGAAGTAGCCGGCGCGGGTGCCGGTGGGGCTGGTGGGACGCCAAGCAATATTCGTAAGCAAACAACCCGTAATTTTGAAGTTGATAGAACCATAAGTTATACAAAACATCAGCAAGGTCGGTTGCAAAGATTAACTGTTGCTGTTGTGATTGATGATATACGTACGATCAACCCAGAAACTAGTGAGGTAGCCTATACGCCTTGGACTGAAAATGAGCTAGAGCGGCTGACCTTATTAATTAGAAATACAGTCGGTTATTCAGCTGCTCGAGGCGATAGTGTTAATGTGATCAATACGCCTTTTGCGCCACAAATTATCGAGCCATTTGTCGAAGCTGAAGTTTGGGAAAGTGACTGGTTTTGGGATCTTGTATGGAAAGGTCTCGCGGTTTTGATGACTGTTATTGTGATATTTGCTGTGATTCGACCTACATTTAAAAATCTGGCAATGAGTGGCGCTCAAGCGAAAGAGTTCGCCCTCGCTGGTGATGATGATGGCTTAGCTCAGATGAATCAAATGAGCGAAGGCGAAGCTGGAGATCGAGTTACCTTGAGTGCATCTGACGAGTTTCTTTTACCTGGCGCATCGGAAGGGTATGATAGACAATTAAATGCTCTTAAAGGTCTTGTTGCTGAAGATCCAGCACGGGTAGCTCAAGTAATTCGACAATGGGTTAATGTAGATGACTGAAGAATCAGGCGAAAAGAAACCTGTTCAAGTATCTAGGAATGATGCGGCAGCCATGTTGCTTCTAAGTCTAGGAGAAGCCGATGCGGCTCAGATATTAAAACACATGGGGCCTAAAGAAGTCCAAAGAGTGGGTACAGCAATGGCCCAGTTAAAAGACATTACACAAGATCAAGTCGAGGGTGTAATGGTCGACTTCCTTGAATCAGTTGGTAAGCAAACTGGTATGGGAATTGGTACAGATGACTATATTAAAAATATGCTAACTGAGGCTTTGGGTAAAGATAAAGCTGACAGTTTAATCGACCGTATACTCGTTGGTGGAAATACAACAGGTTTAGATACCTTGAAGTGGATGGATGGTCGTGCAGTGGCTGAATTAATTCGCTATGAGCATCCTCAAATTCAAGCGATTGTTGTTTCTTATTTAGAACCAGATCAAGCAGCAGAAGTTTTAGGCACTTTTGATGAGAAAGTCCGTTTAGATGTCATGATGCGCGTTGCTTCATTACAGTCTATTCAGCCACAGGCTTTACAAGAATTAAATGATATTCTTGAAAAACAGTTCTCTGGTAGCTCGTCGACCAAAACAACCTCAATTGGGGGTATTAAGTGTGCTGCCGAAATTATGAACTTTATTGATACGAATATCGAAGCTGACTTGATGGATAGCATTAAAGAGATTGATGCCGATATGGGGTCAGATATAGAAGACTTGATGTTTGTTTTTGATAATCTCAAAGATGTGGATGACAAGGGTATTCAAACATTACTACGTGAAGTCTCATCAGATGTATTGATTATTGCTTTAAAAGGCGCAGATACAGATTTACAAGAAAAAATATTCAAAAATATGTCTAAACGAGCGGCTGAATTATTACGTGATGACCTCGAAGCTAAAGGGCCTGTGAAAGTCAGCGAAGTAGAGACGTCACAAAAAGATATTTTAACTATTGCTAGGCGACTTGCAGACTCGGGAGAGATTGCATTAGGCGGCTCTGGTGAGGCGATGATTTAGGTGCTTATGCACAGTATTTTAAGGTTGACCATAGATGTCAGATAAAAAAGAAACAAGGCCTTTAGGTGAACTTTCCGCGTATGAGCGTTGGGAGTTGCCAACACTTAAAGACCCTAATTCACCAGTACGACCTCGTTCTGCTGTCGTAAACAAACCAATAAAGCCGTTAACCGCTGAAGATCTCGAAAAAATTCACCGAGAAGCATATCGTGCGGGCTTTGAAGAAGGTAAAGCGGCAGGTCATGAAACTGGTCGCCAAGCGGGTGCTGAGGTTGGAAAACAAACAGGGCATCAAGAAGGTCTTCAACAGGGGGTGGCTGCTGGTCAGACCCAGATCAATCAGCAAATAGAACAACTTAAAAAGCTGATGACTCAATTGATTGACCCCATCAGTGAACAACGAAAGCAAGTAGAGCAATCAACCCTTAATGTTGCTCTAGCACTGGCAAGAACTGTTATTCATAGAGAGCTAAAACTTGACTCAAGTTCAATTAAAATTGCGTTATCAAGCATTTATCAAAGCTTACCAAAAATGGATCAGGGGCTTATTCTATCCATTAATCCCGCAGATAAAGTTCACTTAGAACGTGTACTAGAGTCCATTGAAAACAATATTGAACTTAAGCAAGATCAGAATATTATGGCGGGAGGTTATCTGTTAGAAACTTCAAGTCAATTAATTGACTATACGATCGAAAAGCGCTTTCAGAAAGTGGTTCACGAAATGCTATTAAATGCGATTGAATCAGAAAGTGATATTGCATCAATCGAAGCCTCTACGACCATCAAAGAATTAAGTGATTACCCTGTAGATGTATTAGATAAAGCCGACGAATTAGCCATAGAAACAACTGATAAAGTGCTAACGCAGGGCGAAGTACCTAATATTGGAGCGCTTCAAAAAGAGGGAGCCGCTGCTGATGCGACTAAAGTTAGTGTTGCTAAAGTAGAGACTGAATCTACTGAACAAAATACTTTACCTGAACAAGAGTTTGAAGCAGAGCAGAATAAAACGGACAATCATAATGACTGACATTAACTCAGGCACATTGATATCAGAGCATTTGGATGCATTGATGAATGCCGTGCCTAACGCTGTTCAGCCTGAAGTAAGTGGACGCTTAACAAGAATGGTTGGCTTAACACTAGAGGCGGTTGGTTGTCAGAGTATTGTTGGAGACCGATGTATCATTCATGGAGCGAATGGTCAAGAGATAGAAGCCGAAGTTGTTGGGTTTGATGGGGATCGTACTTTTTTGATGCCACTCACAACGGCCGATGGCCTTAAGCCTGGTGCGCTTGTTACTCCTGCTGATACTGTTAATGAAATACCGGTAGGCTGGGGCTTGTTAGGGCGTGTTCTTGATGGCGCAGGCAACATTCTGGATGGAAAAGGGCCTATCGTAGCTGACTCGCACATTCCTTTTAATGGCAGCATTATTAACCCGCTTCAACGAGCCCCCATACGAGAGCCATTAGATGTTGGTATTAAGGCTATTAATGGCTTATTAACAGTTGGTGTGGGGCAGCGGATTGGTTTGTTTGCTGGGAGTGGGGTCGGTAAGAGTATGCTCTTAGGTATGATGACACGTTTTACGAATGCAGATATTGTGGTCGTCGGTTTGATTGGTGAGCGTGGCCGAGAAGTCAAAGAATTCATCGAGGATATTCTAGGTGAGGAAGGTTTGGCGCGTTCAGTTGTGGTCGCTTCGCCTGCAGATGATTCACCTTTAATGCGCTTAAGAGCTTCGATGCTCACAACACGTATAGCAGAGCATTTTCGCGATCAGGGAAAACGAGTGCTTTTACTCATGGATTCACTTACTCGTTATGCGCAAGCGCAACGTGAAATAGCTTTATCAGTTGGTGAGCCACCTGCTACACGTGGTTATCCACCCTCGGTATTTGCTAAAATACCTCAGCTTGTTGAACGGGCGGGTAACGGGAAAGTAGGTGAAGGTTCGATTACTGCATTTTATACCGTGTTGACCGAAGGTGATGACCAACAAGACCCTATTGCAGATGCGGCACGTGCTATATTAGATGGTCACATCGTACTTTCAAGAAGCTTAGCTGAAGAGGGACATTATCCAGCAATTGATGTAGAAGCGTCTATTAGCCGGGTCATGCCACATGTTATTGATGCTGCTCACTTAGCTAGTGCGCAAAAATTTAAACAAATTTATGCACGTTATCAGCAGGCACGTGACTTAATTAGTGTTGGAGCCTATGTGCCAGGCTCAGACCCTCAAACTGACTTTGCCATTGAGCGAATAGATCGAATGAAACAATTTCTGCATCAAGGCTTAAATGATAAAGCGGGTGTTGATGTATCTATTTCACAGCTGGCTAATGTGATTGCGCCTGGAAAAAGATAGTGTGAACATGTAGCGTAAAAAAGAGTAGCGTTCAGAAGCAAAACATCGTTTTTGCTTTAGTATATCGATATGGCGAAGGGGACTAAGTTTGAAAAATAAATCAGATCGTTTAAAAATAGTCCTGGAAGTGGCGCAGCGGAATGAGAAAAAAGCGTTAGACGCATTAACTGCAAAACGACGATATCGTGACCAGCAACAAGAGCAGCTTGATGGCTTAAAATCTTATTATGACCAATATATGGGAACCATGAAGGCTAATATGCAAGAAGGGGCGATGTCAGTACATAGCCTACAGACTTACCAATCATTTGTTTCACAAATTGATCAAGCAACAGAGCATCAAAAAAACACCTTACAAATAGCACAGCAAGAATTTGAATTAGCGCTACAAAACTGGACCAGTTATCACCAGAAACAAAAAGGCATGGCCGATTTAATTAGCCGGTACAGAAATGAAGAAGAAGTTGTTCGTGATAAAAAAGAGCAGAAGTTACTTGAAGACGACCTTACGGCTAGACGTTATCAAGGTTAATATAACGTCTAGGTCCGTACTTTACTCTGACTACTTAAGTGTCTCCCAACCCTCAATATCTACCGTGTCATAAGTCCCCGCGGGAAGCGAAATTAAAGTACATGGGCTTGTCATCATTTGAGCATACATCCTACCTTTAGACGGTAACATAACTTGAAAAGGTAGATGAAGCGCACCATTTTCCAAGCGTGCTTCAGTGCCCGTTTTCTTTAATGAATATCCCGCGTTAGGTTTAATCCCCATTGCTATTAAGTAAACGTGTGACGTATCAAAATCAATTGAAGAAAGGTCTTCAAGTGTTGAATCTAATCGATGAGAGTTTGCTTTCTTCAAAACCTTTTGTAGAGACTCTTTATATTTTACCTCTGTAATACCTTGTTCATTTATATTGCAGATAGAGGCTGAATATATCTCTGTGATCGGAAAAGTTTTTGTACTGCTATCATTTATCGCTGCGCAAGCACTTAAGCCAAGCGTCGCGGTTATTACCCAAGCTGCGGAGTGTAATAGATTGCTTGTCATCATTCCTAGAATGCTCCATCAATTTTTTTGGATGTAGGTCGCTCAGTATTCCGTGCTTGTTGGAGTTTAACTGCCTTAATTGATGAGCTTGATACGCTCGTAGCGCCAAAATTAGACAATACGCCTGAAACAAAGTCTAAATCAGTAAGGTTTGAGTCGGTCACGATTATATCCGAAAGTTTATTTAACACAGGGAACCCGCCACAACTTTCGCCTAATTGACAAATTAGCAGGTCAAAATCGATATCTGAGCCGCCAAGAATTTGGTAAGAGCCTGGGGTAACCTGATTAAATTGGTAATTATATTCACCGTTAATATCTTTATTTGGAGTGACCTGATCAATCGCTTCACCCGATAATGGGTCTATTAGTAAAACAAACTGAGTTCCAATATTACCTTCACTCGAGACGGTGCCTACGATCATAGAAACTTGTACAGCTAAAGTCTTTAATCCTGTTCCTGTATTGATAGTAAAAGTGATCGTACCGGTGTAGGTTGAGTCAGGCAGGTTAGCTCGGTTTGCGTTTACGGCGTAGGTTCCTAAGCCATTTGCATCCACACTATTAGGGATTATGGTTAACCAGCTGGAATCATTGGCGCTGAAGCCCGTAATTGTAGGTGTACCGCCTCCAGAGTTAGAGATGGTAATTAACCCTGAATTACTTGAACCTAAAGTTAAACTCGAAGGGTTTGCCGTAACTAAAGGCGGTAGTTCAGGTGCTACACCGCCATTTGAAAGGGTTTGAGCCTCTTTTACTGCTTTAAAAGCATCTATGAGGCCGTGGCCAAACAGATCATCGCGTCCTGAGTCTCCAATATCACTTGTCAGGCTTCCAGCCACTAATAATGCATCAACTTCATCGGGGCTTAATTCTGGATAAACGGCACGCATAAGCGCAATAACTCCGGCCACATGAGGTGCTGCCATTGACGTGCCTTGATAAGAAACATAAACGCCTTTTCTAGAGCCGCTTGAATCATCTACTAGCGTGCTTCGAATGCCATCATCAAGGCCGTCGTTATTTCTATCAACGCTCTGATCACCACCGGGTGCAGCGATATCAATTTTGTTTCCAAAGTTTGAATAAGGTGCACGGTTATTAATAAAATCAGTAGCTGCAACTGATATTACCCCATCATACGCAGCAGGGTAGGACGGTTGCGAGGTATTTTCATTTCCTGCTGCAGCAACAATAATTACACCAGCAGCTCTTGCCAAATTATAAACCTCCTGTGATGACTCCGACCTATCAGGGCCACCTAGGCTTAGATTAATAATATCCGCTTTTTGGGTTGGGACTGTATTACTGTCGTTATCTAAACCTGCGGCAAAGCGAACGGCTTGTCCAATATCATAGTCTGAACCACCTTCTTTACCCAATGCACGCAGTGGCATGATTTTCGCGCCCCATGAAACCCCTGCAACGCCAATATTATTATTGCTCTCTGCAGCAATTGTTCCCGCTACATGCGTACCATGCCAACTGCTGTTCGTTAATTCATTGCCATCGCCAGGGTCGTCTGGATTGTTGTCTATACCATTTTCGTTATCTGCTGAGTTAGATGGGTCGCTAATAAAATCATAGCCAGGGACTAACTGACTGTTTAGATCTTCATGGGCAAGAAAAACACCCGTATCAATCACCGCGACAATCACATCTTCTGTACTAGTTGAGGTGCCTGTTGTTAAATCCCATGCTTGAGGTAGGTTGATCGCAGGGTAATGCCACTGTTTGGTGTAATGTGCATCATTCGGTACTTGTTTGATAGTACGAATATAATTGGGTTCTGCGTATTCAATATCGTTACGTAAATTCAGTGCTTTAATGGTATTTAAAGTTGTGTAACGTTCATAGCTTTCGGGGTTTAATGCATGTAACTCTGTAAGGAAGGCAGGTTCTTCTTGTGAACTTGCCTTGTTAGCACTAAATGCTTGCGATTGGAGTGAAGGAAATTTTGCAAGTGTCGCTCGCTTGTGCGAAAAATGACTTAATTGGAAGGATAAACTGTTAAGCGCTATATTAGTGGATGAGGCGCTAGATAAAAGGCTAGGATCTTTAAACTTAATTATTGCTTCACTCATTACAAATTTAGATGTAGATATTTTTGATACACTTGAATCTGATACTGGGTCGATATTTAAAACATATTTAGAGGTGCCAGAATACGCAAGTACCAGAATATAGAAGGCGCCATTCCCTGTATCGTTTGAGGGAACGGTGACGGATTCAAACTCTGTCGTAGATTCAGAACGACCTACTTCATCAAAATTGCTATTAAATAGAATTAGATCTAAGTCACCCTGAAATGCTGACCCTGAATCGACAGTGTTTTGATAATCGACTACCTGTAAACGTATTGTTTGGCCTGCCTGTAAGTTGACTTGATAAAAATCACTAACATCTACCGAGTTTTGAAAACGATCGCCTATACGGCGTGTCGCCATTTCTGTTGCAAAACCATTAACAGTGTAAAAATTCTGTAGTGGTTGCGCATTCGAAAATTCGTCGTTAATGATATTCTCGGCAGAATCTGGATCATTGATATCACTGTCTATATCGACAAGCGCCGCTGGTTTTATCGTTCCACTTAATGAAAAACTAGTATTCGTAGGAGGAGTTTCCTCGGGTGGCGTTTCTTCGGGTGGCGTTTCTTCAGGAGGAGCTATCGATAAAGTATCTGAGCTACTACCTCCACCGCATGCAGTCAGTAAAATAGCGAGAATGAAAATAGTTAAATGGTTGATGGAACGCGGCATTATTTACTTCCTGTAAGTACCTTAAAAGGACTTTTAGTATCATTTGTTTGAGAAAAATATGTAATTATCTAAATAATAAGGAAAATAATGTTATTTTCCAAAGATTCTACTGTAATAAGTTGTTATTTTGTGAACTTGTTTCAATCACTTAGTTACGTAGAGAGCAGATGAAATTATACCTATTAACGCATGAGCGTGAACTAAATAAAACAACGAATACCGGGCGATTAGTAAAAAAGTGCTTGGGTGATTCAGTAGATGTTATCATTTGGAAACGCACAGAACCTAATTTGAAATTAGTTAAATTGATTAATCAGGGCGAAGTCGCGATGCTTTATCCTGATCGGTCTAATCAATGCAGTACTAGCTCTGAGGAATTTGATGAAGATGCTAAGATTCTAGAGAGAGTTGTATTGAATAACAAATCCAGTGATAACAAGCTTAGGGTAGAGTGTTTTGAATCATTTTTGATTTTAGATTCAACCTGGCAAGAAGCACGAAAAATGTATAATCGCAGTGCTTATTTACAACAAGCTAAAAAAATTAGCCTTAAAGTGGATCAACCTTCTACTTATCGTAAAAGAAGGAATCAGATTGAAGGTGGTTTAAGTACTGCAGAGTGTGTAATTGAGCTGCTTAAACAAAAAGATAAACTTAGCTTAGCTTTTAAGCTTCAAAAAGACTTCGATGTGTTTAACTCAAATTGATAACCGATACATCTTCATAAAAACACACTCAGTGTCATTCCGGTTATGTTTTGAACCGGAATCCATATGTTTTCGCCAAACTATAGTATAAAAGGAATGAATCCCGGCCTAAAAGCACGCCGGAATGACAAATTTTACGTAAATAGTTGTATAGAACAAAGGTCTCAAATAGTTTTAGCGCGGGTGTAACCAACCCGGTAAAAAGCTATAAGGGTCAATGTTTATTTGGTCATCATAAGGTATTTGATGTGTTACCAATTTTCTCATTAAACTACCGTCTTTACAGCTATCAAAGAGCTCTGTGCACCCACCTATAAACTCACCTTTGATAAATATTTGGGGGAAGGTGTTGCAGCCAGTGTGGTCCCGCAACGCTGCGCGAATTTTACCACCGCGGTCGTCGTTAATGTACTCAACCGAATCCAGGTCAACTGAGCGATAATCGATACCATAGGCTTTCAAAACTTTTCGAACAGACCAGCAGAATTCACACCATTCCAGTGCAAACATCACCACTGGGTTTTTATCATCCTGAACAAAAGCTTTTACATCCTTCACCGCGTCGGGATCTAACTCATCCATATCGTCTGACAATTTTGCGGGTTGGGGGGAAACATCAAAGCGATAACCGGGTGTGGAGCGGGAGATTATTTCTTCTTCTTCGCTCATTTCAGTCTCTACACCGTCAAATAAAGGCGTTGTTAAATATCGTTCGCCCGTATCAGGTAACATGCATAGAATATTTGAGCCTGCAGGTACGGTTTCAGCCAGCTTTAATGCACCTGCTAGTGTGGCACCTGCTGATATGCCCACGAATATACCTTCTTTTTGAGCCAGATCTTTGGCGCATTGTAATGAGAAACTCCCATCTATCGGTAAATAACCATCGATATGTTTCTTGTCGACGACTTGCTCAGCAAGTTGAGGGATGAAATCGGGTGACCACCCTTGCATAAGGTGCGGTCTGAAATTTGGGTGGCTTTCACTATGGGAGCCATTACTGTTACGTTGCTGTGGGACCCCGCTCGCAAGTATTTGAGCATTGTCAGGCTCACACAGCATAATTTTAGTATGTGGGCTTTTAGCTTTTAAGGTTCGTGAAACACCATTAAGTGTGCCACCAGTACCGAAGCCACTGACCCAATAGTCCAAAGAGATATCAGCAAAGTCTTCCAATATTTCAACTGCTGTGGTCAGTGCATGAGTGTCTGCATTGGCTGGGTTTTCAAATTGTTTAGGTTGCCACCAACCGTTTGCTTTCGCTAATTCATCTGCTTTATTCACCATGCCGGAGCCTTTTTCTGAGGCTGGAGTCAGCACAACTTTTGCGCCCAGGAAACGAATCATTTTTCGGCGCTCTACACTAAAGTTTTCAGCCATGGTGATCACCAAAGGGTAACCTCTTTGTGCGCATACCATCGCTAATCCGATACCCGTGTTACCACTCGTTGCTTCGACAATGGTTTGACCCGGCTTGAGTTCACCACTTTTTTCTGCGGCTTCAATAACCCCTAATGCAAGCCTGTCTTTAACAGAGCCCATTGGATTAAAGGATTCAATTTTAGCGAAAAGGTTTACGTGTTCTGGTGCAAGTTTATTGATGCGTACAATCGGCGTATTGCCCACTGTTTCAAGTATGTTGTTGTATCGTTTACCCATGATCTTCTCCTTTAATAACGGGTTATTGCCTATGTTGGGCGTTTACTCGAAAATAAGGTTAGAACCTATCAGCTTAAATTTTTGGTGATTGCTTTTTAATCTAATCTGAACTCCTAAAGTAATGACATAATCGATTCTCTTTCGTGTTTATGGTCAGCCTATCTTTGGTTTTACAAAGCAAGGACAAATAATCTGTTTTCCATTTAGCATGGTGATACTGGGTATATTACGCCCATTTAGCACCATCTGGCGACCAGATTATAAGTCGCACTTGCTGCTGAAATGTTGGTGATTCATATGTCTACGAAAGACCTAATGTAGCACCATTAATGGGGCCAAGCTTGTAGACATATCATGAAGTGAATGACTTCATAATCATTTGCTCTTCTTTAATAACTTTTTCAAAAATAGGTTGCGCCAGTATGCGTTCGATATAAGCAGAAAGTTCAGGCCATTTCGCGGCATCACAATGTACTTGGCTATGCTTCATAGAAACGAACATGCCGCAGACAGCGATATCGGCAAACGTGAGTGTATTCGCCACTAAATAATCGCCCTGTAGTTGTCCCGATAAGTAGTCAAAGATTACAGGCAGTTCCACATTAATCGCTAAATCGATCTCTTCTTGGTTCGAAGGCCGCTTAAATATCACGGGTGCCAAGACCCTCTCAGCAAATAAATGTCCACCAATCACACTGGTCATATGACTATCGGCATACTCTTCAAACCATTGTGCACGGGCACAGTTCAAACTGTCTTCCGGCAATAACGCGGGACTAGGTGCTTCTTTTTCAAGGAAGGCACAAATAACAGAGGAATCAGAGATATAATTATCGCCGACTTTTAATAAAGGGATTTTTCCTAAAGGACTATTTTTAGTGAACTCTTCTGGTTTGTTGGGGGTAAACGGAATAACTGGGATTTGCTCATAGCTCAAACCTTTAAAGGCCAGAACCAAACGAGTTTTACGAACATAGGGTGATAAATGAGCGCCGAACAGCGTTAATTTTTCCATAATGATTCCGTCTTGTTGTTTTATTGAATATTGAGACTAATTCATCTTTAGGTGAATACCAATATACTTGAGACGAAAATAATGGGAATCTATGTTTCAGTAATTTGTTTAAACGCTTTTTATATAATATTAGGTAATACTGAATGACACCCGATACGACAAAGTATGAAGTAGACTCATTAAGAAAGCGCTATGAACTAATTCTTACGTCAATGGGAGAAGGTGTTTATGGCCTAGATAAAAATGGTAATACAACCTTTGTTAACCCCGCCGCTGAATTAATGACAGGCTGGGCTGAGGCAGACATTCTCGGAAAAATTGTGCATGACTTTCACCACCATTCACATACCGACGGCAGCGCTTATCCAAAGCACGATTGTCCCGTTTATAAAACTGTGAGAGATGGAAAGCTTCGTCATATAGATAATGAAGTTTTTTGGAGAAAAGATGGTTCTCAATTTCCCGTGGAATACATTGCGACGGCTATTCAGTTAGATGAAGAAATTGTTGGTGCAGTCATTGTTTTTAAAGATATATCCGATCGAAAACGTTCTGAAAGCGAGCTCAAAGCTGCTTTGTATCAAGTAGAGCAATTAAAAGAAAAGCTACAAGCCGAAAACAGTTATTTAATTGACGAAATACAATCTCAGCATAACTTCTCAAAAATTGTGGGTAATGGGCCTGCCTTACAACAAGTCATTACCCAAATTTCGCATGTTGCACCGACAGATACTTCAGTGCTGATACAAGGAGAAAGTGGTACGGGTAAAGAGCTGATTGCTCGTTCAATTCATGGTGCGAGTAGGCGTCGAGATAGGCCTTTAGTCAAAGTAAATTGCGGTGCGATCTCTGCGAGTTTGGTAGAAAGTGAGTTATTTGGTCATGAAAAGGGAGCATATACAGGGGCAGTACAAAGACGAATTGGGCGCTTTGAACTTGCACATGGTGGCACGATCTTTTTGGATGAAGTGGGTGAGTTACCTCTAGATATACAAGTAAAGCTATTAAGAGTGCTCCAAGAGGGTGAGTTTGAGCGCCTCGGCAGTAGTGAAACCCAGCATGTTGACGTCAGAATTATTGCCGCAACCAATAGAAATATGAAGGAAATGGTTGATCAGGGCGCTTTTCGAAATGACTTATATTACCGGCTCAGTGTTTTTCCAATAGAGGCCGCTAGCCTGAGACAACGAAAAGAAGATATACCGCTTTTAATTTCCCATACTCTCGAAAGTCTTAGTGGCCGGCTGGGAAAAAAGTTTGAGCGTGTTTCGGATTCCTCTTTAAAACAGCTTATGAAATATGACTGGCCGGGCAATATAAGAGAATTACAGAATGTATTAGAGCGTGCAGCGATCGTTTGCTCTCCGCCTGACTTAATCGTAAATTTATTACCTGACACAATAACTGAGCCAGAACCACGATCACACTTTAGTGCCGTCACATTACGAGAAGCTGAGCGCCGGCATATATTGCAAGTTCTCGCTTCTGTCGATGGTGTTATTGCCGGTAAACAGGGGGCAGCGGCCTTGCTTGACTTACCACCCAGTACGCTTCGCTCAAAAATGAAAAAACTCGGGATCTAGCCCAAGTGCTTCAATAAGCTTCTTTTAGTTACATCGAAAACTGTATTCCAAATACCGACACGATATATCGTTCAGGCGCGTTATTTCGTGACTATATGTCGTTTATTGGTGTGGTTGAAAAAATACTATTCTAAAATATGTAATAAAATCAGTTGCTTACTATGTTGTTTGGTCTTGGCATATTGCTTGCTCTATCTATAGCTAACTTAACTGGTTCAGTATTATTTATCGGCTACGATTATTCAGATAAATACATAACTGGACGGAATGTCTTAGCTAATAAGCGGCACCCGAATTATGTATCAATACAATGAACGTGATCGTTCAAGTTTATCTTCACGAAGTCGTATTTTTCAACGCCAGTTGGCACGCCACCTTGACGGAAAAATAAGTGAAGATGATTTTAGACCCATTCGTCTTCAGCAAGGTTTATACATTCAGAAACATGCCCCAATGTTACGTATCGCTATTCCGTATGGCATGGTTTCGGCGAATCAATTACGTGCCTTAGCTGACGTAGTGCATCAATACGATAAAGACTATTGTCATATCACTACGCGTCAGAATATTCAGTTAAATTGGGTAGCGTTGAACGATATACCACAAGTATTAACAAGGCTTGCAAAGGTTGACCTGCACTCGATACAAACAAGTGGAAACTGCATTCGTAATATCACATCAGACCCGTTTGCAGGGGTTGTTGAAGATGAGATGGTTGACCCTCGTCCATACTGCGAGCTTATAAGGCAGTGGTCGCTCGGTCACCCTGAGTTTGCTTTTTTACCACGAAAATTCAAAATTTCAATGACTGGCTCAAAGCAAGATAGGGCGATTATCCAAGCACATGATATTGGACTAAGGCTTGTGCTTAATGTTCACAAAGAAATCGGATTTCAAGTAATAGTCGGTGGAGGTTTAGGGCGAACACCCATAATAGGAACAGTGCTTTCACTGTTCATACCAGAGACTGAAATTCTTGACTACCTGACTGCAATATTAAGGGTATACAACCAATACGGACGGCGAGATAACAAATACAAAGCGCGTATAAAAATATTGGTTAAAGCAATAGGTATCGACCATTTTAGGTCTCATGTTGAGCAAGAGCTAAACAATGTTCAGCAATATAGTCAGCCCTTAACACACGATCAGTTGGAATCTTATGCAGTGCACTTTAAACAGCCTGAATATGACCGCATCAGAGAGCAGAAGCTTAAGCAATTTAGTTCAGATTTAGACAATATAAGTGTTGAGTTTAAAAACTGGTATCAACGAAATACGCAAGCTCATAAAGTGACCGGTTATCGTTCAGTTACAGTCTCATTGAAAGATCATTCTAATGCACCTGGAGATATTACTAGCGATCAACTGCGTGCTATTGCCGATTTATGTGAGAAGTATTCTTTTGGTGTCGCTCGAACCACGCATGAGCAAAATATTGTATTGGCAGATGTTCGGTTTGATCAACTAGTTGGCTTATGGCATCAGCTAGATACACTCAATCTTGCTACGCCCAATATCGGCACCATCAATGACATGATCTGTTGTCCAGGGCTAGATTTTTGTAGTTTGGCTAACACACAATCGATTCCAGTTGCAAAAGCGATACAAACTGTATTTTCTGATATGGACTATGTCTTTGATATTGGTGATCTAACGCTTAATATTTCAGGGTGCATGAATGCCTGCGCGCATCATCATTTAGCGAATATCGGCATACTAGGGGTTGATAAAAAGGGTCAGCAATTTTTTCAAATTAGCCTGGGCGGACAAAAAGGAAACAACACCTCAATCGGTAAAATTCTAGGCCCTTCCTTTAAAGCATCGGAAGTACCTGAAGTCATTAAAAAAATAATCAAAATGTATCTATATCGTCGTGACGATACTGTGGTCGATTCTCAAAACAATAACGAATCATTTATCGACACATTTACCCGAGTTGGCATCCAATACTTTAAGGAGGGCATTTATGGGAATGCTCATTAAACAAGGAACAGTAATATCTAATTATCTGAATTGTTCGGTTGATATAGCGTTCTCCGCCGGTCTTAAGTTTGAACATATGACACACGATGTAATGCAGCAATACTTATCGCTTCCATTATTAAACATCGAAATAGAAGACTTTAACGATGGACGTGTATTTACGTTCATTAGCCTGCTAAAAACTCGCTACCAATATAAAGGTGAAATTAGGGTTTCAGGCCAGTACCTGATTGATCAAATGGCAATGTTAAAAGCCTGCGGTGTTGATTCATTTTCATTACCTGACGGTAGTGATTATGAACATGCCCTATTTATTTTAGGCAACACACCCGAAAATACGTTTTAAAGTCTGATCCAAAGAAGGGCAGTTATGAGTACTAATATCCCGCTAATTAACGTCACAGAAACATTAGCTGAAAGCCAAAGTATTTTAAAAACTGAGCAATCAGTCCACCATAAATCAAATAAGAACTCTTACGTAACAGGCACTAAAATTTACGTACGACAGATGACTGGTTTCTTTCAAAATATACGAAAATATAGCTTAAGTTTTCTACTGCTCATGTACTTTTCGTTCGCATGGCTCGAGGTTAATGGAGCGCCATTGATCCTATTTGATCTGGTTGCTCAAAAATTTCACTTGTTTGGTTTAGTCTTATGGCCACAAGATTTCACATTATTAGCATTTGCCCTCATTATTTCCGCTTTTGGCTTATTTTTTATTACCTCGTTATTTGGTCGCGTGTGGTGTGGTTACAGTTGTCCTCAAACGGCTTGGTCATTTATATTTATTTGGTTAGAGGAGTTTTTTGAAGGTAGCCGGCAACAGCGCATTAAGTTAGATGAATCGTCAGTAAACCTAAACAAAGCAGCTAAAAAGGCCGCGAAGCATCTAAGCTGGATGGTTGTTTCAATCGCAACAGCGATTACATTTGTTGGGTATTTTTACCCTATAAGAGAGTTGGTGACTGCAATATTTACTTTTTCTCTCGAAAGTGGTGTGGCCTGGTTTTGGCTTATATTTTTTACGAGTGCGACCTACCTCAATGCAGGATGGCTAAGAGAAAAAGTGTGTATCTATATGTGCCCTTATGCACGGTTTCAGTCTGTGATGTTCAATGAGAATACAATGGTGGTTGGATATGACAAAAAACGAGGTGAGTCGCGTGGTAGTCGCTCTAGAAATGAAAAAAATTCTAGTTTGGGGGACTGTATAGACTGTCAAATATGTGTACAAGTATGCCCAGTAGGCATCGATATACGAGACGGCTTACAATATGAATGTATTGGTTGCGCACTGTGTATAGATGCCTGCGACAGTATTATGACTAAAATGAATTATCAAAAAGGTTTAATACGCTATGCTTCTGAAACAGAATTTGAGCAAGGAAAACCAACTAATAAACTAGACGCGAGAGCTCTTGCTTATGGTTTAATTCTATTAGTATCAATTGGTATGTTTGCCAACACTATGGTCACTTTGCCTCAAACAGAATTATCTGTATTGAGAGATAGAGGAGCGCTATATAACCTTAATGGCATAGGCCAAGTTGAAAATTACTTTACCCTAAAAATAGTAAATAAACGGGAAACTGAAGATGTATTTACCTTAAATGTTGAAGGTGTTGATGCGATTGAATTGCCTGAGGCAATCTTTACGGTAGGACCTGGTGAAGTGAAAATGTTTCCGGTTACGATCGCGGTCGATCCGTCTCTAATAACGGAATCGACTAATTTAATTTATTTTATAGTACAGTCGCAATCAATAGGTGAAATAAATGCCAAGGCGGAAAGTAAATTCTTAGCTTCGGTAAATGAATGATTAATACTCAAGTAGATAAGCTTATTAGTGGTCAAAACGTTAAAGACCAATGCGCTGTTAATCACAGTTCTATATTTTATAGTGCTGAAGGTAAGAGGGGGGTAAATAATAGAAATATGGGCGTAATGACCACGCTTATTGCAATCACTTTGCTTGCTGGCAATGGTTATTTTGCTAAGGGCTTGGTCGCAGACACACTGACCTTAACCTTGTTAAGGTCAGTTATTGCAGCCATATCAATACTCTTGTTCGTATGGGGCTCTGGGCAAAAGATACGTCTCGAAAAACGTCGAGATTATGTTCTTTGCTCTCTAGCAGGTTTGTTGCTTGGAGTTCATTGGTTATGCTTTTTTTACTCAATGCGTGTATCCACGGTCGCGTTAGGTATGACCACGTTATATACCTATCCAATTATCACGCTTTGGCTAGAAACATTAATTTTTAAAAAGAAAGTTCATACCCTTGACTGCATCAATACATTGATTGTGGTTGTGGGTATCGTATTGATAGGCATGCCTCAAGTGGTGGGGATCAATGACGGGCAGTTGTTAAGCAAAGAAACTTCAACAAATAATTTTTTAGGTGTTGGTTTAGGTTTAACCTCTGCACTCTGTTTTGCCGCCCGGAATATTTTACAGCAACAATTTTTAAATACTTATACCCCGCATAAAACTATTTTTTACCAAGTAATCATGATTAGTTGTTTGATGTTGATATTTTTTGGTGTTGAAATCTCTCAAAACCTATCTCTTAATTTGGCTAAACAAGAGGGCATGCAATGGATATTATTCGGAGTGTTTTTTACGGCTTTACCGCATTCGCTCATGGCATCAGGTATTAATAATATTGGTGCTAAATCAGTATCCATTATCGGTTGTTTGCAGCCAGTAATCGGGGCATTTATTGCTTATCTGGTACTTGATGAACTTTTTTCTAATATTGTTGTCATAGGTTGTGTCGTGATCATGACGGGGGCAGTGCTTGAAATATACCAGCAGGGAAAGCTAAACCAACGTAAATGATTTATGAAAAAGCTGTTTGAAGCGTTTGGCCTTATCGGGATGATAAGGCCTTTTTTTTATGCTTTTTTACTTTTGAATTTCAGGTGACTGTAGACGCTGCGATTCGCTCGGCCAGCTTCTCAGCTTCATTTAAACGAGCATAAATACTACCTTGTATTTTAGCTTTCATACCAAATAGGTAAATGCCGGGTATATCATGGTTACTGCCATCGTCATTTAGGCATGCCGATGGCAGTAATTGATCAAGACCTTTTTGATAACCTGTGGCGCAGATAACATGGTCAAAATAACGAGGCTGCTTGTCTTGAGATACGATATGCTCCGTCTCTTTAAACAAAACCTTTGATGTTGTAAATTTATCAATTTCAGGCGCAATTTTAACCTTTCCAAGTTTAAGTGCTTTCACAAAACCATTATCGAAACCGGGTGCAACACCAGATTTTAGCATTCTACTAGCAAGCCCTAAATCAGGTGTTTTTATGCCGTATTGCGTTAAGTCACCAAAACATAAATCAGAAAATAGCCTCGCTAATTTATCTTGAAACCCAATTGGTAGTTTAGCTAACACTGGCCCTAAAAGTTGTGAAGGAATACCAACAACATAAGTAGGCATTAAATGACAACCGTTGCGCATCGATATTGTGAGTGAGGCATAACGGGCTCTGCGTACTAAATGGTTTGCTGCGTCAATGCCTGAATTAGCGCCGCCGATAATTAAAATATCCTTGTCATCATATTGTTCAATGTCGCCAAAATTCGCGACATGTTTAATTGTACCTTCATAATTATGCATACCTCGCCAAAGTGGTAAATAAGGCTCTTTATCAGGGCCTGTCGCGATGATAAGGTTTGATGTACTAAAATGGTTTTTATCAGAGGTAAGACTCCACACACCATTGAAAGATTTTATACACTTAACCTTTGTGTTCAATACAATCTCAAGTTGGTGTTCTTGTTGTAATTTGTTTGCATACGCTTCCAAGTAGGCAATGTAATCATTACGAGACACAAACGTACCTTTGCTATTTGGAATCGGCATACCAGGTAAGCCTGAAAGTAAACGGTGGGTATTGAGTGATAGTTGCGGGTGGCGAAATCGCCATGCTGAGGCAATATTTGATGCCGCATCGATGATGAGTGGCCGAATCCCTCTTTTTAAAAGGTGATAAGCAACCGTCAGGCCTGACGTACCGGCACCAATAATTATGACGTCTTGAATGGGGAATTTTCTATTTACGATATTAAATTCTCGCATCTAATTCTCTGAATAAAAAATGATCAATTATCATAAGTAGAACTAATATTCTAAAATTAAATTGTTTTTAAGGCATGTGGTTTATGATATTAATTTATAAACCACATGAGGCTAATAATTAAGCGGCATTAACAGTATAAAATTGTCTACGGTGAATCATCAAGGTTTCAGTTTTAGTTGCTTGTTTATATTGTGAATTGACTAATCGTGAGCGTTTTTTCTGTTATTAGTTCAATAACTTTCCAGTTTCAATCACCGATAGCTCAGCAAAGTTTGGCTTACATTTGAACAAATTTAAGATTAGACTATTTTATGATTGTGTGAGTTTTGATCAACTCTGGTGTCTGCATATCATATATAAATGTCACTTCGTACTCTTTTGATCTGGAGGATTCTATGAATACAAACAACTTGACTGTTAGGGAAGCAACCGAAGAAGCGGCTCATGAACATAGTACCGCTAATGAGCTTGATATCCTTGTTTCCAATACTCGAACAATGAACAAAAAAAGAGACAGGGATATTGAACGAATGCATGCTGTTCTATCTGATGTTGAAGAACAGTTGGGTGATTGACTAGCCTACCGATAAACTTCCTAGCAACCACTCTACATTGTAAGGCGCTAATAATTCGTATCTTTAGTATGGATCTTGGTTCCAGTGCTGCATGTTGGCAAGTCTCTAATTTGTTAAACATCTTAAAGCGTCATATTTTATTTCTGAGGCCTAAATCACCTAATTGATGTAAAGGCTGAGTGATGAATAGATGATGGCGGGAAAGGAAAGTGGTCGGTAAAGGAGGTTGAGGTGAATCAACGAAGTAGCATTGATTTAGAGCGCTTTGTAGTTGCTCAAAATGGATGCTATCAGACTGTAATGAAAGAACTGGCCGCCGGTAGAAAACAAACACATTGGATGTGGTACATCTTTCCTCAAATCCAAGGCTTAGGGGTGACCAGTACCTCAAAATTTTATGCCATAAACTCCTTATCTGAAGCTGATGCCTATCTAAGGCACCCTGTGTTAGGTCATCGTTTAGAAGAATGCTTGGGTTTAGTCATGAAGCATGGCAACCAGAATACAAAAGATATCTTTGGTCACCCTGATGACTTAAAATTTCACTCATCGATCACCTTGTTTTCGTTAACGAATCAACGAACCGAAGTATTCAAGCAAGCACTTCAAATTTTTTTTCAAGGTCTGCCTGATAAGTCCACAATGAATATATTAAACTTGTAAGGTTTGAATACTAAAGGCTTACTTATTTAAAACTACCTCTTAATGACATTAACCTATTGGAAAGTGAGGCGGCAGTTTGTGTAAAGCAAAGCTCAATCAATGAGTGAAGAACTATAAAAATTGGCTAGCGACTTCTTGGGACTCCACCAATATCGTTCTTTGCCTAAACTAATGAAATTGGGACGTTTCTATATGATATTTAGCTAATAGCTTGTAAAAGTCTGTGCGGTTACGTTGAGCGATTTTGGCAGCATGTGCAACATTACCTTCAGTAATTGTCATGACCTTGTTTAAGTAGTTGCGTTCGAACTCTGCTCGAGCATCGCTGAATGATGGAAGGTAGCAGGCCTGGTTTTCCAATGCCTGTGCGACTAAGGCAACGGGAATAATCGGTGTCGTTGCTAAGGCTAATGTTTGATCTATGACATTAACTAATTGACGGACATTTCCGGGCCATGGCGCAGCAGTCAACATTTGCATGGCTTCTGGAGAATAGCCTTTGGCTTTGTGACGCTGTTTACGTTCTAGCAGATACCGCACTAACATGGGAATATCTTCGGCGCGCTCAGCAAGTGTTGGAATCTTAAGTTTGATGACTTTGAGGCGGTAATAGAGATCCTCTCTAAACCTTTGGTTTTGCATGGCATCCTCAAGGTCACAGTGGGTGGCAGATATAATCCGTACATCAAAAGGTACTGAGTGAGCGCTACCTACTGGGCGTACTTCTCTGTCTTGAAGCGCCCTTAGTAATTTAACTTGCAAAGTAGTAGGCATATCCCCAATTTCATCAAGAAACAACGTGCCACTATTCGCCGACAGAAACAGTCCGGTATGCTCGCTGATAGCGCCCGTAAACGCGCCCTTAACATGTCCGAACAATTCAGATTCAAGCAAGTGCTCAGGTAGGGCACCACAGTTAATGGCAACAAACGGTTTACTATAGCGAGGACTTGCATTGTGTATCGCCCTAGCCAATAGCTCTTTACCGGTTCCGCTTGCACCGGTAATCAATATACTAACGTCGCTTTGAGCAACTTGATAAGCTTGTCCAAGTAGTGATTCCATGCGTTCATTATTCGTCACAATTTTGGAACGCCATTCTTCACTGATTTGTGATGTTTGTTGTAATGCATCTCGAATTGCAGAGAGGAATGCATCGCGATTGATGGGTTTGGTTAGAAAGCTGAACACGCCTTGCTGAGTTGCAGTGACGGCTTCTGGAATGGAGCCATGAGCCGTCATGATGATTACCTGTAATCCCGGTTGCAATTGCTGTATTTTGCCAAATAAAGCTAAGCCATCTATTCCTTCCATTCGTAGATCTGTAATGACCACGTCAGCTCGTTTTGTTGCAAGCCATTTAAGCGCTAACTCGCCGCTATTGACACAATCGACTAGGTAATTTTCGGCTTCAAGTCTTAGTGTCAGCAATCGCAACAAACTAATGTCGTCATCTACCAACAGAATTTGAGGTGTGCGTTTCATGGTGTCACCTCCGATTCGACATAATTAGGACGAAGTTTCATTCGTTGTTCGATATTCGTCAGTGCTTCTATTTTGTTCGCCAGCACTTCATTTACCAGTTCCTGTGTTTTAATTGAGTGATTACGTGCGTCAAGTTGACGCTGTAAAAGCACCGCTTCTGATTTCTTTTTTTGAAAATAAAGATTAAGTTTAAGAATGTAATCGTGTAATTCTAGTGATACGTATTCCCTTGATTCAACATGGTTAGAATTTAATTGATTCTGCAATAGATGTTCAGCCTCCTTAAGTTCGCGGTAACTAGCCTCATGATTAGTTAGCAAAAAAACGCGTAACCACATCTGTTGATTGGATCTGGGGGGCTCTACGTTATTCAAAGCTTTTTTTCGATCTGAGGTCGATAACATAAATGCTGCTATCCAGTCGTCATTGGCATGACTTACCTCATCAGTCGTAAAATTTGTTCCGTTTGGCGTAGGGTTAGGTTCACATTTCACGAATTGTTCTGAGGTATTAGGTGGTACCTTTAAATTAGGTGTGGATGCTGGGTGCAAGGAGTAACAACCTGGTAGAGCATGAACGATAAGCAATATGGACAGTACCATTGCAAACTTTGTATTAATCCTTCGTACAGATCGGAAGGTGTTTGATTGAAGGTGCTTGTTGTTCAAGCGCGTCAGTGGATAAACATCTCTTTTAGTTGATTTCATAAACCTTCCATCCTAGTAGGCTGAGAAACTGGGTGAACATTGATAATGGCAGCACCCACCGAATAGGTACTTAACTCATTAGCATTTACCTTATCAATTGTATGTTGGCTAGTAATATTGTCTTCATCTGCGCTCGGAATGACCTGTAAAGGCAACTTTAGCTGAAAGCAAACCTCGGCCTGTGGGTGTTTTCCTAATTTTAAGGTGCCTCCATGTATTAGGGCACATTCTAAGGCCACTGATAAACCGATGCCTGAACCTTTGGTCGTACCCGTTCGGGGTTGGTTGCCCTGCTCAAATGGCAAAAAAATACGCTGTTGATCTTCACAAGGTATCGCTATGCCATGATTAGCAATCTGTAGGGTTAAGTTCTCGTCAGCAACCTGCCAACTGATCCACATTCTTGCTGGAAGGGTGCTGTAATAGATAGCGTTAGAGATTAGATTACTCAATAAAGTTCGTAATTTTACTCGGTCGGCAAATAAGTTCTGAGATTGTCCATCCAAGCAGTAAAAAAGATGTTTTTTTTGAATATCAAGCCGATATTCGTGTAAGACTTCAATGACCAGCTTATGTAAGTCAAATTGGCTGACTAAAATTCCGCGTTGATACTTGAGCGCGTTATAGTCGAGTAAATTTTCAATGATTCGTTGTAGTTGTAAGCCTTTGTCCTGAAGAATTTCCACGACTTCACGTTGTGAATCGTTTAGTTGGCCAAGTAGCTCTTCGCCAAGTAAATCTGCACCTTCACGTAAGCTAGCAAGAGGGGTTTTCAATTCATGGGACATTTCTCGTATAAGTCGCAGTTTTTGTTTTTCAAGTGCGAACAATCGAGTTTGAAGCCAGTGGAGTTTTTCTCCAAGTTTGTTCAGCTCTTTTGGGCCATGTACCTTAAACTCTGGTGGAGCTTGACCCGACCCAAGCTCTTGTATAATTTTTTCAAGTCTTTGTATCGGACGTATGATAAGAAAGGTAAACAGTGCGCTCATTATAATGCTCAACGGCACTAGGCTGACACCTTGCCACATTAACTGAGTTTTAACCTTTGCAGCATCTTCCGCTAAGCGCTCGGAGCGTTGTTCAATTAATTGCTGAATGAGTAGTACCAGTTGTTGTGTATGTTTGGTGAACAGATCAAAGCCGATTAAAGTATTTTCATAGATGATCGAATCATAAGGCGCTGAGCTAAGTGTTCCTATCAATGCTTTTGACATCGTCATTATTCGCTTGCAAGTAGCATAGAATTGTTGTGACAGTTCGCTATTGCAAATGGCATTCAGCTCTGTTGTAAAGCGCTCTTCAGTTAACTGAAAAATACCTTTTAATTTAGAGTCCCCTAATACTTGATATTGTCTGGCAGCATGCTCCATATCTAATACAATTTCTGGCAAACTTTGGCTACTTTTGGCAAGCGATACGATTTCAAGAGTGACAACTCGGCTTTTCATTGACACACTTTCTAGAGCTTGCATTGCATGAATTAACAAAGCACCGAGCGGCGTCATCACAAGCACAAAAGAAATGATAATTAATTGCAGTAATGATCGGGGGCGAAACAAGATGTTAGGCATCTGCATACTCCATTAACGAGTCTTATTAGTTTAGAAGCAGTTGGGCTTAACGACTACTTTCAAAGACAACTTTCTATCAATTTTTGAGTGTCGCTTAATCAAGACAGGTAACTGTTTGTTTTATATCGGTTAGTAAATTTCACAGATGAAAGGTGTCGCAATTTTGCGACAATTAAAGCTGGTACGTTGATAGATGATAACGTGAAATATTCTTAACTAATTGAAAAATATATATTTAGTGATGATGGCACTCAATTAGCAATATCTCTAATAGCAGTAGTTGCATTAAGACTAATGCTAAACCGAGCGAGGCTCAGGAGTCATCACGATCATGTTTGTATGATCGAGCACCGTAAGAATAGAATTTACTCGTTATTGATGAAATGCTATTAGAGGAATCACCTTATGAATATTCGTATCGCTACAACAGCATTTATTTTTCTTTTTAGTTCAGGAACAATCGCCGAAGGTATGAGCAAAGAAGCAACGACGCCTGCAGCACAGTTGCAGGAAGCTTTTTTTGCACTTGATCAGGACGGTAACGGAAAATTAAGCCAGAATGAACTTAACGCTAGTCCTGAGTTAGCAGCTGAGTTTGTTGAGATAGATATAAATGAAAATGCTGACATAGATTTAACTGAATTTGTCATTTATAAAAGTGAAGCAACAGCCGCAGGTGCGTCAGGGAAGCTATATGAGGAACAATGATTTGAAGAGTAGGGGAGGAGGTGAAAGTCTGCCTCCTGGCTTGAATATCGCTATACCTCTAAATTGGCCACCTGAATCAAGCATAGCTTTAACTTATTATGTTTAGGCATCTAATTTATTGATCTCTTTTTTCGCCACGATGAAGTGTTGTCATAGTAACCGAAAATGGCAATATACATCAAAAGGGTTAATTGTTTATCAAAACAACCACCAACAAATGAGCTTTGCTGGTAGGTATAAGTAGACATAAAATCGCTATATTAGAAAACCTTTATATTAATGAAAATATGCCGCCCTTAAGCTGTATAACCCAATATTTAATTTCTTTAGGAGTGTTGTTGGTTTTTTTCTGTTGTCTTCTTGTTCCTAACCTGAGTTAATCTGATGAAACTAGTTTAAAAAGTCACTGCATTCACCTTTGCATTTTTGAGAAAACAATACTTGGAAAAGATGCGGCAGAGTATTTTGATGACGAACTCTGGAATTCTTCGGGGAGGTGGCTCTCGTCGCTTTTTATACCTGAATTAATCCTGGACGTTGGTGTTCCGTTCTACAATTTGAGGCATTATGTCTCACAAGGTTAAATAATGTCTATTAGTCTAATATCGGAAAATTCATGGGATGGGATTCTAAAAATTCAAGAAGAGGCTTATACAGAGCTTCCACCTGAAGACGTAAATATTCTTAAAAGTAAGTGGCTTTCATCACCTAAAACGTGTGCTGTATATTTAAACCATGAAAATCAGATATTAGCTTACTTATTAGCGCATCCATGGGCGAGTCAAACACCTCCAAAATTACATGAAAAGTCTCCTGTAACTAATAGTTCAAATTTATATCTACATGATTTAGCTTTAGCTCACGAAGCAAGGGGTAAAGGTATCGCAAAGAAATTAGTAGAAAATCTAATAGATAATGCCAAAGTTCAAGTATTCGCTAAAATACTGTTAGTGGCAGTTCAAAATTCAGAGCAGTTTTGGGCTAAGTTTGGTTTTTTAGATATACCGAATGCGGTAATTTGTCCAAGTTATGGCGATAGTGCGAAACTAATGGTGCTAGAGTTGAAGACATAAAAAAATCATAACGACTGAATACATACTGCTTCAATATTATGCGGTAAAATACTGCTTCAAAACCCAATTTCCGGTATTGAACAAGTGCTTTAAACGGTATATTTTCAATGGTAAGACCAATATTTTTGGTGGTGAGGGTAGCGATTACTGATGATTTATTTACATGCAAACCAAATTGTAGTGCTTCGATCTAACATTTTTTAGCTTGAGGGCTTACGTTGTTTTTCTTTTTGATTATATATGCTCTGACTATTATATTATGTAAATGGGCTTTTTGATGGAACAAATATCCTGAAACACCAATTAAGTGGCATATTCCTAGGTTTATTTTTATAGCATTTATTTTTGCAATAATAACAATACCTCTAATATGGCGTGTTTTAGGCCATTTACGAGCTAAAATATATGATAAACTCATTTTTGCCTGAGGCGGACATTCTTTGTATATATTGTCTGACTCTTAGGTACCGAAAAATATAACTATTTCGTTGAATAGTTAGGTAAACAAACGCGCACTTTAGCGAGGCGTTAATTCTATAAGGAGTATATTGTAGTGCAGGATAAAACTATCATAGTAGTTGAGTACATAAACGAAGTAAAAACACGCTGCACGTTCAATGCGGCGGCGGAAGCGTTAGGTATTACGCCACAAGCGCTAAAAAAGCAGCTAGGTGAACCTCGCCCAGAAGTCTCCTGGTTTGTTAGCCCAACATCAGGAGAACCACTGCGTTACACCGACAACGATAAACATCCTGAGCTTTATCGTACTACGCGTATTATTACATCAGCAAGCGTCTTAAAACGTAATCTTGATCTGTAAAAAGTTAACAAAATGCGGTTATCGAACTGTTTTCACTTCGCTTCATCAATCTAAAGGGCTTTATGTTAATTATATTTAGTCTTGGAGCAACGATTTAATGTCAAGCAAGAGAAATGCTTTTTATGGCAAATAAAGACTTTATTTACCAGCGCATTCGTATTTATGCTGGAAAAGAATTTGACCCAACTGTTGATGAACAAGTGGAAGAGGTTTTACGTTCAAAATTTAACATCCACTTGCCGCAAAGAATATCCATGAATGACTCTTTATTATCAGCGACAAGTGATCATGAAATTATAGCCCTCATAGTACAATATCGTACTATGGGGTAATAATTGAACCATGTACTTTAATAGTCAGTTCGTAATTGGGCATGATGGTTTTTAGCAATTATGTGTTTCGTTAAAGACTATATAAATAATACATCAGCATCTTTAACAAATTACGGAGTAATTGACCTAGGGAGTGCTAAGTAAATGAAGAAATTACGTCGAGACACGATCACAGAAGATGACTATACGATTTTAGATTACGGCTGGGATGATCGACTTGAAGGAAAAAGAAAAAGTGATAATCCTTATGGTATCAATAATTGGAAATACTATGAATGGGAGAAAGGTTGGATAATGGCCAATGAGTTACCGGATCTTGACGAATAATTTAGTGGGAGGCTCATTTTAGACCGGCCTTCTAACGCTATTTAGCAATTCAGTCGAAAGTGAACATATCATTTTTAGTCTATACTTGTTTAGTATTTAATCTATTCTTAACAATCAAGATTAAATATGGGGGTTACAGATGGGGCGCTTCTTTCTTTTTCTATTACTATTATCAATTTCATCCACTACATTTTCCGAAACCATTATTGCTGCAGGAGATCCTTGGCCTCCTTTTTTAGATCCTGAGTCTCCGAGTGAGGGGATTGTTTTGGAAATAGCCAGAGCGGCATATAAAACACAAGGCTATGAGGTTGAAATGAAGTTTGTTCCTTGGGCTAGGGCTGTTCATGGGGTCAAAGAAGCCAATTATGATGTGTTGCTTGGCACGTGGCATACAAAGGAACGTGAAGAATTTCTCCTCTTTAGCGATGCTTATCTTGAAAATGAGATCAAATTTATTAAACGGAAAGATGATCCGTTTGAATTTACCGGAATGGATAGCCTGACGGGTAAGAATGTCGGTATTGTTAGAGGTTATGGTTACGGAGATGACTTCCTTAAGGCCACTAATTTCAGGCGCCCAGAAGGAAAGAATTTAATGATCAGTATTAAAAAACTGGTAAACGATCGAATAGACCTGACGCTAGAAGATGAAATTGTGGCTCGGGCAATGCTAAAAAAACAGGCCCCTGATCTGTTAGAAAAAATTATATTTACTAAAAACTCACTATCTACAAACTCGTTGCACGTCACCTCAGGGCTCAAAAATAGTAAGCACAAAGAGTACATTAAAGCCTTTAATGTAGGGTTTAAGGCAATTAAAAGTAATGGTACTTTTGAAAAAATATTGAAGAAGTACGGGTTTTAACCCCATTTTGTTCAATATCATTAATTGTTTGGCTCTTGAGCGCGGGCAAACTTAGACAAAAAGTTACCCATACCTCCGCAGCCACCCAGAGACCACGCTCCATCCACTGGCAATACAACGCCACTGATGTAGCTACTGAGTTCTGAGCCTAAGAACATACAAACATTTGCTATGTCACTTTTGTAACCGATGCGCTTGAGCGGTACCGATTGAATGGTCATTTCTCGAAGTTCTGGTGTGGGGGCTAAACGCTCCAAGCCTTCAGTCTCATCTATAGGGCCCGGAACTATTGAGTTAATGCGTATGCCTTCGGGGCCCCATTCTAATGAAAGAGTGCGAGTAATCATATCGACGCCGGCTTTAGCGGCGCACACATGTGACTGAGCTTCAAGAGGCAGAAAGGCCTGGGGGGCAGAAATATTGATGACACTGGCTCCTGGCTTACGCAAATACGGATAAGCGGCGTTCATGACATGGAACGTTCCCATCAGGTCGATATCGATTACCGACTTAAAAGCATTAGGTGACATACTGCGCGCCATTGCCGGAAAATTTCCTGCTGCGCCTGAGATAAGCACGTCGAAATCGCCGAAGGTCTGGTGTACAGTTTTCAATCCAGTCTGCACCCCTTCAGCGTCACGTACATCAACGGAAAACCCCATGGCTGCGCCGGTACCGATACTCTTTAATGATGCGACCGTATCATCTACCTTATCTTGACTACGACTGGCAACGGCCACATTGGCGCCGTGGGCTGCAAATTGTTCCGCTATACCGCGATTAATACCATTAGTGCCACCAACAACGACAACGGTTTTATTGCTACAATCAATGATTAAACTCATAACATTCTCCCTGAAAGGCTCTAACCTTCGATTGCAAGTTACAAGAGTTAATGTGCAATCTTTTTAGCATAGCAGTTGGCTAAATATTGTACAGTGTTGGTTTGCTAGGAGGATATTTTTGATCGTTAATTTCACTCCGAACAATAAGAAACACTACAAGTTTTAACGGTTCATAACAAAGTAAAAATAATCATTACCTTATAAAAGCTTACATTTCAGCGAACTCACCAAAGGTATGCTACGCTAAAAATTCTTTATAAAACCTTGTAGTAACAGGTGCTTAATGACAGCAGGTAAAACAATTTTATCCATCTATTTCGCTAGAGTGTTATGTATTCTTGTGCTTGTCTTACCTATTCATTTAAATGCACAAGAAATTATTACAATTAATAGTGGTGAATGGCCGCCTTATTTAGCTGAAAATACACCTCATTACGGCTTTTTTTCTCATATTGTAACGAGTGCTTTTCAGCTTGAGTCGATAAAAATAGATTATAAATTTAAACCTTGGAAAAGAACCTTTGAAGAAACAAAATTAGGTTTAGTTCATGCTTCCATAGGGTGGAGTAAAACGCCCGAAAGAGAAGAAGATTTTTTATTTTCTGACCCTATCATTATAGGCGAATCAGTATTCTTCCACTTAAAAGCGCAAGCTGTTGATTGGCAAAGTTTTAAAGATCTTAGTCAGTATTCAATTGGTGGAACATTGGGTTATGAATATAAGTTTGAGCATGAGCCAGGTTTAACAATTGAACGTGTTGCGAATGACGAAATTAATTTTCGTAAACTGCTTAAAGGACGCACCATGATTTTTCCTTCGGATAAAGATGCGGGTTATATGATTCTAAATCAACATTTTAGAGCAGAACAAATTTCTAAAATTACGTACAACAGAAAAGCATATGATCAAACCAGCTATCGCCTGATCTTTCCTAAAAATCATCCAGATAGCGAGCGATTGGTAACCCTTTTTAATAGAGGCCTGAAAAAACTGCGTCAATCAGGGATGTTTGCTCAAATTATCCATGCACAAGAGGCGGGTGAATATAGCAACCAGTTACTCTCTGAAAATTTTTGATATGTGCTAAGTTCTAGATTAATAAGAGTAGTCACCACGTCGATGTCACTTAGGTAATCTTGTGTCGTTTCTGAAATCGTTAAATAGGTACATGGAAAGAAATCAAGCTGCCAGTAAAGCTTTACTTGAGCAGTTTGATAAATCATCCATCACCGATATGGATGAATTTAGTGAGGAGCTTTGGGCATCAATCGATTCCAGTTCAAATGAGGAATATACGTTAGAGATTTTGACTAATGAAGATATTTCATTGGAATTTACCGTAAAAGTATTGATCAAAATTGGTTTTAGCTGTGAAGATTCTGTGAGACTAATGATGAGAATATACAAAAATGAAAGTGTGGTCCTGGCTAGAGCTGAGGAGAATATTCTTTTAAGCCTACAAACGTATATAAACGCACAGGCCAAATCTCATGGCTTTTGTTTTTCTACCTTAATCAAAAAAAAATAATAAACACACTAAAGATTGGTCTACTACATTAACTTGGACGATATTGACGTCCAGCTGTTAAAACGATAGTTGTAAGCAGTCAGAAAGAAATAAAATGCCAGGAAACTATCCAGACAAAATATAAATAGTATGCTTAGCCCTATTACGGACCAAGCATACTTGGGCGTAGTATAAATATTGCTTTCAATACTTATTTAGCAAAACTAGGGGAAGCTGAATTAATAGAGCTTTGAATGCCAAATTGGCTGAGTAATTTATAGCTGCGCCATCCGAGCACACTGACTGTTGTCATGACTCCCGCCATCATTGCACCGCCAACACCGCAGGTGAGCACATCTTGCCCGGTTAAATAGAGCCCTGGTATAGAGGTTTTAGGGCGCAACCAGTTTTGTTCAAAACGTTTAGGGTCATGATTTAAGCCATAAAGCTCACCTTTTTTGTAACCACAAAAATAGTCTGTGGATAGTGGTGTACTGGTTTCGTAGTAGTCAATTTTGCCTCTTAAATGAGGCATCTTGCTATACAGTACTTCCAACATACGTTGAGTGAAATAATCTTTAAGTGCTTCGTACTCTTCACCTCTTTTTCCCCAAGGTGCATCTTTCCATTCTGAGAACCATTCATAAGGGCAGGGAACAACCATTTCAATGGTTGATTTGTCAGGATGCTTGCGCTTCCATTCAGGGTCTTTTGCGGCCGGAAATGAAATATAAACTGCTGGAAATTCTTGTTGCTTATCTGCTTCAAAAGCATCGAATGCTTTTTCAGCATCATAATGAGGGAATATCCAGAAGTTTGTTTTTGGTAATGTAAGATCTGTAGGACTTTCTTTTAAGCCTATATACATACCTAGGTGTGCTTTAGAGGGGGATACCGTTTTTAAATGTTGGTCGTAACCATGTTTTTTAACGACATCTTTTGGGAGAAGGTGCTCAAAGGTGTTCATGACACCGGCACTACTGATTACTTTTGGTGCCTTGATAATGTGTCCGTCAGACATTTTGACGCCAGTCACTTTGCCGTTCTCTATAACAATTTGTTGGACGGATGCATAGGTTAATAAGTCGCCCCCTGATTGCTGAATAACAGGAATGATGGTGTCTGCCATTTTCCAGGCCCCGCCTTCGGGGTAGTACGCACCGCTCAGATAATGACGTGCGATCAGTGCATGGATTAAAAAGCTAGATTGCTTTGGCGGTAAACCACAATCACCGTACTGGCCCGTAAGTACGGCGATCAATTTTTGATTTTGCGTTAAGCTGCTTAATACATCATAGGTTGTTTGGTTAAAATAATCAGGTAGGCCATACTTTTTGAAAAAATTATAGGTGCTACCAATTTGGCTGGGTAGTAACTTATCCATGACTTTAAGCGGAATGAATCGGTTCACGCTATCGAGCATGGTCAGGTATTTTTTAATTCCTTTTTCTTCATCTGGGAAATTTTTTATTAATTCTGCTTTGAACGCCTCACGTCCAGCTTTGAGATTATAAACTTCTTCTCCAAAGTAAAAGCGATCATAGTTGTCATCCATTTTCGCCCATTTTAATTGGCCGTCAGTAATAAAATCGAACACGCGACGCATAGATGATGAAGGGTCACCCACTTCTCCGATGTAATGGACGCCCACATCCCATTCATAACCGTTTCGTGAATAACTATGCGTATAGCCACCTGCCGTGTAGTGTTGCTCTAAAACAAGCACCTTTTTGCCCGCTTTTGACATTAAGGCAGCGGTCGTCATGCCACCAATACCTGAGCCGATGACGATTGCATCATAACAATCTGCGACACGTGTAGCGCGATAGCGCTTACCAATTCTTAAAGTACTAGGTTTTGGGGCAGGTTTGTTTTTGTTTGTTTCAGATTTTGAGCGCGCCATAATAAATACCATTTAGGAGGTCGTGTGGTTTTAATTCACATCTTAATACGGCTATTTAGTGAATTTCTAGCACTATAAAAGCATGATATATTTACGTTGTAAAGTTATCTAATTGTTAAGACATAGAATATTTCAATTAAGAGTGGGTAATACAAAATTGTTTGAACTTTAATCTGGATTTTGAGTCATTTAATAAGAGTTAATTTTATCTATAACGGAAAGAACATGAACATATTACCTAAAAATATTAAATGGTTTATGGTTGTCGCGGGACTGCTTACCTGCACAATGTTGGAAGCGGTTTTTGACCCTGAAATGGCGGTAGGGAACTTATTTGGCGAACAACTTCAAGGTCCTTTGGCAAATATGATTGTGCGTAGTTGGGGAGTGTTGATAACCCTTACTGGGTTAATGTTGATTTATGGCGCTTTTAATTCCACAAACCGTAAATTTGCTGCTGCAATCGCAGCAACAGGGAAAATTATTTACACAGGTTTAGTCTTTTCTTTAGGTGAACCTTATCTTAGCAACGCAGCTTTGGTGGTTGGCTTTGATATGGTTGTTGCAATTATTTTATTCATTTATGTTTTTACGCCGAGAGAGCAAGCTAAACCCTTGTCAGTTACATGAGTGCAGTGACATCGTTGTACTTTGTATTGGCAGTGTAGTCTTACCTTGAATCTGCTACTTTAGGCTGGCTTATGTGTAAACAGTCGAAAATAACAACAATTCAAGAGTGGATATACGATGAAAGAATCAATCTGTAATACGATCGAGGTCTTGCGTACACCGGAAGATATGTATGCTTACGTCACTCAGCCATGGTTGTGGCATGAATGGCACCCTAACTCGAAATCGGCCAAGGCAAAAAGTAGTTTGCTTAAGAAAGGTGATGTTTTTGATGAAGTGGTCGAGCTGCAACCATTTTCGCCACTTCCAATTAATATGCGACGGAAAACGCATTATCAAGTTGTTGTGGCTAATCCAAGTAAGCACTGGTGTGTAGAGGGAGAAATGAAGGGGGGGTGGCTTAAGATCAATTATGAATTCAAGCCGTCAAAGGTCGGGGTAACGTTCACTCGAACATTGTCTTATGAAGTGTCAGGTATTAATCGTTTAATTTTTCCTTTGTTAAAACCTAGAATGCGGAAAATGTCTTTAGTAGCCTTGAAAAACTTGAAGGCAAAGCTTGAAACAGAGGGCTAGTATTTAACTGCCTCTTTGTTTCTATCATGAACTGGTGGCTATAATATTCAAGGTTGCGGGCTGGGAGTTAAACGCATAATTTTTCCGCTATCAGTTGAAAAATAAATCCAGCCTTCAGGGCTTTGCACGAGTGATCGAATACGCTCACTCATACTTTCTAATAGACGGTCTTCATCAATGGCTTGAGCTTTTTGATTTAATACGATTCGATTTAAGTGCTGTAATTTGAGTGCACCTGCGAATAAGTTTCCATCCCAATTAGGAAAGGCTGTGCCGGTATAAAGCAATAAGCTACTAGGTGCGATAGAAGGCACGTAATATTTTGTTGGTGATTCCATGCCCGCTTTTTCTGTTGCTTCGCCAACACTTATTGGGCCCCAATATTCTTTTCCGTAAGAAACTACGGGCCAGCCATAATTCATCCCTTTACGAATCAGGTTTAATTCGTCACCTCCTCTTGGTCCGTGCTCAATTAACCACAGGCGTTTATGTTTAAGGTCGTAACTTAACCCTTGTGGGTTTCTATGGCCATAACTCCATATTTCAGGGAGTGCTTTTCTTTGTTTAATAAAGGGGTTGTCATCGGGTGTACTGCCATCAAGATTGAGTCGCAATACACTGCCCGCATGCGTTGATAAATCTTGCCCGTTGGGTCGCACTCCACGATCACCCACAGTAAAAAATATATGACCCTTATGGTCAAAGGCGATACGGCTTCCGAAATGTCGGTTGGTGTTAGTGACAGACTTTGTAACGAGTAAATCAGTCCAACCGATTAGGGAGCCCTGTTGTAACTTTGCGCGTGCTAGTGTAGTCGCACCCGCATGATTAACAGGTTTACTATAAGTAAAATAAATCCAATCACCTTCAGTATTATTAGGTGGTAGGGCAACGTCTAAAAGACCTCCTTGGCCATTTTTATAAACAGGGGGAATACCGTTAATATTTAGGAGGCGCCCGCTGAATCGATCTAATAGCTTGAGCGTACCTTGACGTTCAGTTATCAAAATTTGAGAAGGGGTTAAAAAAGCCATTGCCCAAGGGATATTCAATCCATCTGCAATAACTTTTACTTGGTAATGAGTACCGGCTGAATTATGGGTCAATATTGTGTTTGCTGAAGAGAACATTGGAACAGAAAGTATTAAAAATATAACGATCTTTACGATTGTTTTTGTCATAATCCTCGTCTCTATACCGTTGGCATTAAATTTAATACTAACATCAAACAGAAATATGATTCTCTGAGTATTACTTCGCTAAACATTGTATTAGGTTTATTTACTTTACCGAATGATGTTGAAACTAAAATATATGAGAGTCATTGGAGTTTACACCGTCTTAACTCCGTGCTTCGCTGGTTTCGGGGGAGGTTATGGATCTAAGGCTGAATTGGTGAATAATATTATGAATATAAATAATGTAAAGAGGCGGCATAAACTCTTTAATTTATTTTTTGGTTCGCTCAATATTTACTCAATATGATAGTCATAACGGTAAGGGAACCCTTTTCGCATCACGGTTAAGGTTACTGAATCGCTATGTTGGAGAGACGCCCATAAAGGGTTTTGTGATTCATGTACCCACTGGTCATTAATACGCATAATCACATCACCAGTTTTTAAACCTAAGGTGGTGTAGAAACGCTGATTATCGATATTATCTAATTTTACTAAATGATGCCCTTCAACAATATGCTCAGCATTATAAAAGTGTTTTTCTAATGAGGTTTGATCTAATAATTGTTTGTTTACCCATTCGCGTGAAAGTGTCGTTTCGCCAGAGACCGCTAGTGTTCGACGCTGAGGGTTATCGACTAAGATTTCGTCTTCATCGCCATTATGATTCGCGAGTGCTTCTCGTTCATTTTGGTTTGTGACTGTGCTGTTATGAGTATCATCCGATAGCTGATAGCCATGACTTGCTTTAATTTTAATAAATTCAGTTATCCCTTTGTTGTTAATTAAGATTTGGTTTGCTTGAATATCTACGATGCTCACTCGAGGAAAAACCTGATCGCCAATTTTTACACGTATAACGTCTTCAATGTTTTGATTAATAATTTCAGCGGTCGATTGTCCCTGTCTATTACTGACAGTTGTGGCAAGTAATGTGATGGGTAATTGAGATTGTTGTATTGTTTTAGGGTGGCCGATTACGTTGAGTTCATTCTCGATATAAAAACGATACATTTCTGTAGAATTAGCACCTTTTACATATAAACCGTTTATAAATACGACGGGTACATTTCCTAATCCGATCTCTTTACCGAATTCCAGGTCTTTTAAAATTTCTGGTTGGTGGTGTTTTTCAACGAGGCAGGTTTCGAATTCTGGCGAGTTAATGCCAAGCTGCTCGGCTATATCTAGATAACGTTGGTTGTTCAGTTGATTGATATCAGCATAAAGAGAGCTTTGAAAGGCCCAGAGTGTTTTATTTTCTTTTGTATAATCAGCTGCGCAACGAAAGGCATTTGACGCAGAAATACCATAACGATGAAAACGTTGTGGATAATCAAAAAAACGAAACCCTATTATTCCAGAGTAGCTTTGTTCTAACTCAGTTAAAGTTGGGTATAAGCGAGCACAATGTGAAGATTGATAACTACAGAATATATCAATGCTGATAAGCGCATTTGACGTTCCCATCATTGGCCGTTGATCTTTTGGTAGTCCAACTCTTGGTGGAGTAGGGGGCGTTAGTGTAATGACCGTTTTTTGGTCTGCTAAATTTCCATAATGTGTTTCCTGAGCAATCATTGAATGTAAGGCTTCTTTTCGAAGTTGGTACTTCCTCCATTCCAAGTCAAACAAACTTAGTTGAATACTGGTGTCGAGCTCATTAAGGGATATCAGCTGAGAGCCGATTGAGGCAACTATTTCTTTATCGTTTTCTTGATTGGTGCGAGTTTTATGATTGCTAATACTTTTAGGTTTTGAAAGTAAAATATCTGTTTTGGCTAAGCCGCCGGTAGGAGAGGAGCTTTCATAAAATGCCTTTTCAAAGTAATTGTTCTCTGTATTACATGCTGAAATAAGTAGAACCATGGCCATTAGGCATATTATTTTTGAAGTACGCATTATTTTTATTATCTCTGTGTCGAAAATATATTTTTGGGACTATCTCAAATCTCATCCTTATATTTACCTCCGGCATGTTTTGCCGGAGGTAAAAGTTTATAAAACATAAAGCTTTAAGGCATGTCGTTATTCGCCCCCCATGCAAAGTCTGCAATTTTACTTTGTGTGCTGACATTTGGATGGAAACAATCGCCACCGTTTATATGCTGTGCACCAAAGCTGAAAGTACCGCCTGAAGGAGTATTTTCATCCACATACTCTGAAACAACTTCAATTCCATTCGGGTTCTTGCCATTTGAATTGCTGTTATAAGCTGCAGCTTCTTCAGCTAGAATTGCGTTATAGCTTTGCTGTGCTAGAGCAACTGCTGCTAGACGTGTTGCAGAACTTTCACCATTTAGCGTGCCACCGTTGGTCACGACGCGACAAACGCTATAGGTTGACCAGAGTGAATCACAGTCAATAGATGAAGAGCTCGCTTGCTTATCTAAACCGGCTTGGCGCAGGTCCTGCACTCTGGGCATGCCGTTAATCTGTACGGTTGAACCAGAAGCTAGGCCTGTCATCAAGGTATCTAAACCAGCTTGTACTGATTCACGCCATTCGGCATCCGTAAACAGTGGATTATTACAGTTTGCCGGATCAGTACAATCACGATTACAGATATCGTTACCGCCTAACAAGACTTCAACATGATCGGGTAAGGGTGACTGAGCGACTATATCTGCTGCTTGAGCCGCAAAGTTAGGTTGCGAGCCTGAGTCGCCCGTGCCACGCATTTCCGCGCCAGACATGGCTGCACTTTTGGTAGCGCCAATAGAACTGTCTAGTGCTTTATAACGATCATGGACACTGTTGACGTTAGAAGACCAGCCATCGAACCATGAATGTTCTGGTTGATCACCACCTAGTAGGCAGAATAAATCCCACCACCAATAGTTAGCCGTACAGTCTGCACCAAAGGCCATGGTGATACTATCACCTGATGCCGCGGCATTTTGAACGCCTGAAACGGGAGGTGGCGGTGGCGGAGGATTACTTGGGTCATTAAAGTTACCGACAAGGGTGACGCCGCTATAGCTCGACCAAGCATCTAACATCACGCTGTAAGTGCCTGATTGAACGTTTGATATATCGCATGTTTCATTGTTACCTGCACGATAGGGGCGGCAATCCCAGTTAGAGCTTGAGGCTTGGCTGCCGAATTTAACATACATATCAGCATCCCCCGTACCGCCAGAGATGTTAAAGCTCAAATTACTTGCGCCAGCTGGAACATCAAGAGTGTAAAATGTTTCGCTACCTGAAGCGCCTGATATATTAGTGATGGAAGTACCGTTCTCTATCGTGGTGGCCGCTAACGCTGAACTTGCAGCGGTTGCTAATACTATTGTGCTTAGCGTAGATTTTATGGACTTATTGAGGATTTGATCAATCCATCCTTTTTTATATTTTGTTTGAAACATAGCTTTAGCCTTTAATAGTTATTGTTTTAATATAATTGATTGGGTAGTTATTATTCTGATACCACATGTATTCTCACCAATTACTGACATGCCTAGCTAAATACCGCTTTCAATCAAAATTGCGCTCACCTGCAAATTTTGATTGAAATTTAGTTTGCACTATTGGGCTCCACAACGTTACCAAAGCGTTCGATTAAAAAAAGTTTAGAAATAAAAAAATACCTATGAAGACTATAAATATGTCTCTAGGGATTAGTTACTACACCAATAGTCATTCTAAAATTGTTTTTAAATTAGCGGATAAAATAAAAAGATGAATGAGTTAACGCTTTCGCCCATGTACGGTGTTCTGCTTTCGAACTATCTGGCAAAAGTTAAAAGAGATCAGATTGTGAGTGCTTTCTCAGGTAGTTCTTTGAAAGACATTAATGACGCTAAGTCATACACATCGCGAACTTCTCAGTTTGAGGTTGAAGCACTGATAAAAGAAATTTTTGACGCAACAGGTGATATGTCATTTGGTTTAGATATTGGAAAGACGGTTCACCCTTCTGATTACGGAACGGTTGGTTATACATTGATGAATTGTAGTTCTTTATTTCAGGTGTTTGATTATGCTGCGAAGTATAAACATGCATCTAATAAAGCGTTTAAAATTGTATTTACCAAACAGGGTCGCTTCCACCGGTTTAGTATTGATAACCTTGTAAAATCTCAATGGCTCAACGTTATTCTAGAATTAGATTTTTCGACAGCACTTTATTTATCACGTTTTTTTGTAGGCGTAGACAAAGCAAAAGATGTGATTCCTTATCGTGTAAATTTTCAACATGAACCTTTAGCGGCTATAGACAAATATCATAGTACTTTTGGTTGCGAGGTGAAGTTTAACCAACCTATAAATGAAATAATTTTTCCTAAATCAGTGTTTGATATTCCTATCCGCTCGGCGAATCCAAAACTACTTAGGTTGATGGAAGGTAAGCTCGTTCAACATAAAAGAGAAATGGATGAAAAACTTAGCTTAAAGAAGAAAGTATATCAATATATTCTGGATAGTATTGGGAGCGAAATGCCGACTTTAACGGTGGCCGCGAAAGACTTTAATATGAGTGTAAGCTCAATAAAAAATCACTTGAGAAAGGAGGGTACTAATTACTCGCTTATTGTTGATGAAGTTCGAAAAAGCATTGCCTTAAAGCTAATGTCTGATCCTGATAAATCTATTTTGGAAATTTCTATGTATTTAGGGTTTTCAAATTCAAGCACATTTAACCGTGCTTTTAAGCGGTGGGTAAATATCCCCCCTGTAAGTTACAGGAAGCAGGAAAGCCTATTGTAAACAGCTATATATTGTTAATTAGACCCTTTTTAACCCTTTTTAACATTGAATATTGAAATAATAAAATGACATTATTGACTCAATTGCTAGGAAGCGAGAATAAAATAATAACCGCAAGCTTCACCATTTTTTGATCAAGCCTGATGTACAAGATAAAAAGTGCATAATGATAAATAATGTAGTGAGCGACAGTGATTGACTGGTGTCGAAAATGAAAGCGCAAACGGTATCTCAGATCTATGTAAGTATGTTTTCAAATTATTTGGAACAACTACAGATAAAACGACCTGACCTTCAGCTTCACAAGATTTCTTTACCTACTACCTTAAGCTCTAATGTTGAAGTTGTATCCATAGAGTCGATGGAAAAATTTATTTCATCGATTGTAAAAACAACAAAAAGTCAATCATTGGGTTTAGACATCGGTGAACACATCCATCCTTCGGATTATGGGATATTTGGCTATGCGATGATGAATTGCTCTACACTAGCCCAAGCAGTAGGGTTAGTGGAACGCTATATTCAGCTTCTGAACCAAGCGTTTGCAGTAACGCTTATTGAATCGGATAAAAATATTCACATTGAACTTAAAAATAGCGCTTTTGAGGGGGCAGGAAATATTCTTGTCGAACTTCAATTTGCATCAATCTGCCAAATGGCGAAGTTTTTAACGGGCCCGCAGAAAAACACAGAGATATGTATGTCGGAAATACGTTTTCAGCATAGTCCTATCGCCGATAATAGGCGGTATCAAGATGTATTTAATTGTCCTGTGTTATTTAATCAGAAAAAGAATGAAATCATTGTAACCAAAACGATTTTGTCACAAAGAATACGTTCTGCCAGCCCAAAAATGTTATCGATGTTGTTAAAGAAAATGAAGCGACTCCAAGATGAAATGAACAATAATGTATCATTAGGGCAGCGAGTTTGTGGGTTTGTTGAAAGTTATATTGGAAGCCAATGTTTGCCAAACGCAGAAATTGTCGCTAAACACTTTAATATCAGTTTGAGTACGTTAAAAAAACACCTTCATCAAGAAAGCCTTAATTACACAACAATATGTGATGACGTAAGACGAAATATGGCCATCAAAATGGTGGTGCATTCTTCAGATCAGCTACAGACGATTAGTGATTGTTTAGGGTTTTCAAACACGAGTGCCTTTAGTCGAGCATTCAGACGATGGACAAAAATTACGCCTGCTGAGTATCGTCGCACTCACTTACGAGAAGAGCACTTACGGCATGACTGTTTTAGCTCACATGATGGCGATTTAATGCATGAACTAAAATCAAACATTGCTTAGGGTGTTAATGACTCTCTGAATTTATATTATTCCTTAAATAACTTCCTCTACCGAACTTTCTAATCTTATCGCTCATATTTTGTGGTAGGGTAAAGTTTCTGCACTAGGGTCTTGCCAAGATAAAATAAAAAAATAAAGGCTAGATGTACGAAGTATTAACATCATCTTATAAAATGTATATACCAAGCATGATGAAATTATAAATTCATTGATAAGGAATTTTAAATGGTAACCTGTTATTTAAGATACATCATTGATCCTTATAAAGTTAAAGAATTCGAGAAATATGCAAAATTGTGGATTCCCTTGGTTAATAAATTCGGCGGCGTTCACAATGGGTATTTTCTGCCATCAGAAGGCGCCAATAATATTGCATTAGCGTTGTTTACTTTTCGAAGCCTTGCCGAATATGAACAATACCGTAAAGATTCATTAACAGACTCCGAATGCTTAAAGGCATTTAAGTATGCCGAAGATACACGTTGCATTCTCAATTACGAACGTAGTTTCTTTAAGCCTGTTTTTGAATAACTTTATCTTCAAAATATCCATGTTAAATGGGAAACGTAATATGAATATTGCTATCTTAATTCTATTATTTGTTGTGGGTTTGATAAACTTTTTACCTGTTATTGGTGTACTGTCAGCAGAAAAATTAATGACAGCTTATGCAGTCGATTTAGTGGGGAGTGACATCATTATCTTAATGCGTCACCGCGCCTTACTTTTTGGGATCGTAGGCGGCTTTATATTCTTTTCCCTATTTAAACCTGCATATCAGGAAGCTGCGATGATTATGGCAGGCGTTTCAATGGTGGGCTTTTTATATTTTGTTTGGGCTGCTGATGGTCACAATAGTTCGATCTCTAAAATAGCGATGATTGATGTGATAGGCATTATCTGTTTGCTTTTGGCGGCCGTTTTAAAATATGTCAGTGCAACGACTACTTCTAGGTAGCTAGGTCTTCTTGCTCGATTACTATTAGGCTTTAAGTTAGGGTTTACCACTGTACTTGTGTAAGCACAGCTTAAGTAAAAACAGGATTGAATTTATGAAAGAAATAAACCACTTTAAAGCATTAGAAAATATGTACGCAGCCGCACCAATCAATGAAATATATCAGCCCGTCATGACTGTATCAGAAGGTGAGGCAGAAATTGAAATATTACTCTCTGAGAAATATCACCACTCAGCTGGTGGTGTACATGGCTCGGTATATTTCAAAATGCTGGACGATGCCGCATTTTTTGCCTCTAACTCCTACGAGCGTGATGTATTCGTTTTAACCACTTCATTTACGACCTACATCACCAGGCCTGTATCAGAGGGTAAGCTTAAAGCGATCGGTAAGGTGGTAAATAAAAATAAGACACAGTTTATTGCTGAGTCAGTTGTCTATGATTCCAAGGGTAATGAGATTGGTCGAGGTAATGGGGTATTTGTTCGTAGTAAATTGCCTCTTGTTGAGGCAAAAGGGTATGGCGTATAAACAAGTCATTAATTAATAGCGCTAGTTATTATTTAATATGGCCACGAGCACAACTGGAACCCTGGTTATTTATCGAGTGGAGAAAAGAATATGTCTTGGGTATATCTTGTACTCGCTGGTTTATTTGAAATAGGTTGGCCTGTTGGCTTAAAAATGGCCCAGGATGATAAAACCAGAATTTTGGGCATTAGTATTGCGATTGTATTTATGGGAGTGAGTGGATTTCTGCTTTGGTTATCACAAAAGCAAATACCACTTGGGACTTCCTATGCGGTATGGACAGGAATTGGTGCAGCAGGTACCTTTCTTGTGGGTGTGGTCTTCTATGGCGACCCGACGAGTTTGGGGCGTTACTTAGGTATAATTTTAATTATCGCGGGTGTGGCGACCTTAAAATTGGCACACTAGAACCGTAAATTAGGTGCCTGAGATCGGTTTGTTAAGGTTTTGAGAAATAAGCATTATTAATGAAGTAATCACTCACTATGGATAGTATGAATAGATTAACAGTAGAAAATGCACTTGAAAGTTTGAATGGTGATGAGCAACCGTTTAAAGAATTATTTAATCATGGTTCATTAAGTGTAGAAATATATAAACCCGCGGGTGTCGATAATCAACAACCACATACACGCGATGAACTTTACGTGATTGCAACGGGCTCGGGATATTTCGTGAAGGGCGAATCGCGCGAGCGTTTTGAAAAAGGTGAGGTGCTTTTCGTACCCGCAGGTGTAGTACATAGGTTTGAAGACTTTTCAGACGACTTTTCTACCTGGGTCTTCTTTTATGGGCCTGAGGGCGGGGAAGGGTAAAGTGATAGGGTTAGGCATAAACCCTATCTTGTTATTTGTAGCTTAAGTCAGATTACCCATTCATCATCTTGAAGGCTTGATAGCGAGGCCTTGCCAGAGCACAGAACGTTTTTATGTGCTTGAGTACGGGGCAATATTTTATCAAAATAGAACTGTGCTGTTTTCTGTTTAGCGCTTAAGAGGTTTGGGCTCTCATGTTCGGTATCACTATCGTTATTTGTTAGCTTACCATTTTCTAGTGTGTTGGCAATATTTGCCATTTTGAGCCAAAAAAAAGCGAGCGTGACGTAACCAGAATACATTAGAAAGTCATAGGCAGCAGCGCCGACTTCTTCATGGTCTTGCATTGCTTTCATGCCTATTTGTTGCGCTAGTTGCGGCCATTCTTTAGCGTAGGGTAGTAAGGTGTTTGCTAGGTCTTTGTTCGCTTGGCTAGCGCTTTCATTCTCTTCAATACCTTTGCATAGCTTATAAATTTCTTTGGTAAAGCTAAGTAGTGTTTGAGCTTGATCGCCCAGCACTTTTCGGCCCAGTAAGTCTAAAGATTGAATACCCGTAGTACCTTCATAAAGTGTGGCGATTCTGCCATCACGATAAATTTGTTCAACGCCAGATTCACGAATAAAGCCGTGGCCACCATAAACCTGAATGGCATGACTTGCCGATTCTAAACCTGTTTCAGTTAGAAAAGCTTTTGCGATTGGGGTTAAAAGCCCTAGTTTTTTTTCTGCATCGGCATAATCGTTATCTTCATGCTTAGTGTTATCTAAAAGCTCAGCGCAGTAATGGCAAAAAGCGCGACCACCTTCGGCAAATGCTTTTTGCGTCATGATCATTCTGCGCACATCGGCATGATGAATGAGTGAATCGGCAGCGTTGCTTGTTTTTTTCGTTTTATCGAGGGTTTTGCCCTGGGTTCTTTCAACGGCATAATGGTAACTCTTTTGAAAGGCCTGCTCACTCATGCCGACACCCTGTAAGGCGGTACCTAAGCGCATTTCATTCATCATGGTAAACATCGCTTTAATACCTTGATTCGCTTGGCCTACTAAAAATCCTTTAGCATTTTCGAAACTCATGGTGCAGGTTGGGTTTGCATGTATGCCCATTTTTTCTTCTATACCAATACAACTAAGGCTATTGCGTTCGTTTGTATCAGGAAGAATCTTGGGTACGACAAATAGGCTTAGGCCTTTGATTCCGTCTGGCGCATCTTTGATTCTAGCTAGTACTAAATGAATAATATTCTCACTACTATCATGTTCCCCTGCTGAAATGAATATCTTGGTGCCAGTCAGTTCATAGTTCGTGTCATTTATCGCTTTAGCCGAAGTTTTGATGAGCCCCAAGTCTGAACCGCAATGTGCCTCAGTCATGCACATCGTACCTGTCCATTCTCCAGAAATCATTTTGGGTAGATAACATTGTTTTAGATCTTCGCTGCCAAAGGCAATCAGGGCCTTACAGGCCGACATAGTTAATGCTGAAGTCATACTGATGGCATGATTTGCACTGGTGATCATTTCACCTACTTTACTGCCAATGGTTTCAGGAAGGTCTTGGCCGCCCCAGTTGTCCGGCATACATATACCCATCCAGCCTGCGTTAACATAACTTTCAAATGCCGTACGGGTAGCATTCGGAATTACAACGGAACCTTCTTTGAACTTACAACCTTCTACATCACCCGGCCCATTTGCGGGAGCTAGTTCTTGCTCTGCAAATTTTGAGGCTTGCGCCAATACCATATTTAATTCTTCTAAATCATGGTTATGTGCTTGGGTCTGTGACATGTTTGTTAATAAGAAGTTCATATCGTTTATTGGGGCGCGGTAGGGATACATATGAAAAGTACTCTGGTTATTTTGTATTAATGGCGAAAATATCAGCCACCGTATTCGTCTATTATTGCGCTACATTTTTTATGGCTCATTAACAAATGATAAGTTCGATAAGCTATCGACCATGTAATACTTTCAATAAGACGTTAATGGCACGCGCTTTCAAGCAAATAAATGCAATGAGAATTTCCTCGATTAACTCTAGCGTAGCATCACGAATAGGGCATATATGAAAAAACATACCTGGTTTCAGTTGAAAGCACATCCTGAAGTATATTATGGACAATATTTAGTGCCGAATTTTATTTCTAATTCTGTGGCAATTAGAGCATCAGAAAATCACTGGGTGTTAATTAGTCCCGGTGAAAAAATGTTGAATAACTTACCCGATGAATTGAATGTGAAAGGTATAAAACTGAGCATAATTTTTCCTAATGCTTTTCACTACATGGGGGTGAATGCTTGGCTTGAGCAGTTTCCTGAGGCTAAACTCTATGCGAGTAAAAAGGCGAAACAACGCCTAGAAAAAAAAGGTTTTAAACAGATATTAATCTTAGAAAATGATCAACCAGAGCTACCAAAAGGCTATGAGGTGCTTATTCCTCCCGGTCATCGTGGTGGCGATGTTTGGCTTTCACAACAGGGGCGTGAAGATAATAACTTATGGATAACCTGTGATAGTTTTTTAAATTACGAACGGGTATCTAAACAACCGATCGCGCGCATCCTACAATCTTTGTTGGGGGCTGCGCCAGGTTTAAAGATGAGCCAAGTGATTAAGTGGCTACTTTTAGATCGAAAGACTATGTTTAAATCGTGGGTGTTAAATCAATTACAAAAAGATAACCCTTCTATATTGATACCTAGTCATGGTGAGGTTGATAGTGACCCCGAACTGACTAAAAGGTTACGTGTTTTAATTGAGACTAGACTGTAAATAACACGTAGAAGAATTGATTCTGCTTGCTTGCTCTTACATTCATTCGTACCTAATATTATGGCGTCTATTTAAAGAAGTAAACGTAGCTTCGTAGCATGTGGATGGACAAAGTGAATCCTAACATCTAGCATAATATCTAATATTTCGGTATAAAAAGAGTGTTTGATAAGCCATGTCTTCATCAATTTTAGACTTTCTTGATTTCTTTGGTATTGCCGTTTTTGCCATATCTGGCGCACTGACTGCAGGGCACAAAAAGCTCGACATTTTTGGTGTGATGGTTGTTGCATTAATAACGTGTTTGGGGGGCGGGACTTTAAGAGACCTTATTCTTGATGCTCATCCTGTTGTTTGGATTGAACATTCCATTTTTCTTTTTGTGGGTATCTCTGCGGCATTTGCTACATTTATTGTGGTACGTCTATACCGAATGCCAATGCGCATGTTAGAAGTATGCGATGCCATTGGTTTAGCTTTTTTTACAATAAGTGGAATGCAAAAAGCGCAAGCGCTTGGTTATAGTCCTGAAATAATGTTATTGATGGGCTTGATGACAGGCGTTGCGGGTGGAATTATGAGAGATATTGTCTGTAATGAGATACCACTTATTTTTCATAAAGAAATTTATGCCACTGCTGCGATTGCAGGTGGTCTTTTGTTTATCGTGCTTCAGTACTTTAGTTTTGATGCTGAGATTTCAATGATTTTGGGTATGTTAACGATACTTATTCTACGGCTAACAGGGATTTTTATGGGGATTTCAATGCCGGCATTTTTGTTCAGTGATGATGAAAGAGAGTCTTGAGTTTATTTGTGATTAACCTTCTATTTATAAACTAAATAGCCATCCTTAATATATTGAGGCTGACTATTTAATCTTTGCACAACTTTGTTCAAATTGGAGTGTTAAAGTTCGCTTAGTTCTTATCCTCAAGTGCAAACCACAATACGAAACTGTATTTTTGTCGTGTGATCATTCGAGTAATTATGTCGTTTTTTAGATAAGCACGGCCAAGATATAAATTTGGAGCAATTAAACGTAATTCGTCACGTACTGGTCTGCTGATACGGATGTTAGATTTCTTATAGTTTAGGAAAATAACGGGCTCACCGTCGTTGGTTATGCTGTTCTCTCTTATACTCACGTTTGCACTGACATTGTTGAAAGTAAAAGGGGTGGTAGGAAAAACCTGGTTGGTTAAAGTCGTATTACCTACATTGTCTGTTGTAAATATTTTCCCCCCCCAGAAAAAATTAAGTAGCTCTGATGGTCCTTCATAGCCAGGTACTGGTAGAGGTAACCCCGTCAATAGCCAGTCAGTTCCAGGGTTATGTGAGCCAGGTATCACGTAGGCTGTTCCGTAATCATAAAGCTCATTCAGTTCGCTATCATTGAGTGTTTGCAAATCTTCTAAGTTACTCGGCATAACATCGATTGCGTTTACTGCGCTTGAAAAAAAACAAGCCATAAGGGTTATGACTAAAATGTTTGTAAGTTTGTTAGGTTTCATTTTTTTTCCTCTTTATTATTTTTGAACTGTTTTGTCTGAGTGAATTGATAATTCATCAAACGGTTACAACCGAGAAGAGTGTAGGGGAGGCTTATATCAATCACTTGTATGATCTAATGGTTAATTATTAATTGTGACCCAGTTGTTTTTGGCTTATATAGCCATATCAATATATGGCAAGCGTATTGCTGATATCTATTATCAACAAGTCTCGGTATTATTGGGGCTGAAGCATAGCTAGGTGGGTAGAATAGTTAAAAAACTAGGCCCTAGAATAGCATTAATCATCTGTGTAAATGACTTTAAGTGAAGAGATAATAAATGAGTGATGACCAATTAAATGAAATACTTAATTTGAATTGTGAAGAAAGATACGATTACTTTTTGAGTAAAGTCGGAGAGGATAAAGAAATCTGGATTCTTGTGAATGAGGATAACCAGTTTTTAAAAATTTACGCTGAAGATGAAAGTTATGAATACCTTCCTGTATGGCCTGAATCAGACTTTGCGACTGCCTATTGTAAAGATGCTAAAGAGCTTTCTCCAAAATGTATAACTTTGCCTGAGTTTTTTAAGAAGTGGGTTTCAGGCTTGAAGAAAGACGGAGTAGAGATCGGAGTATTCCCAGGTTTAGATAATGATCTATGGGTGATGGAAGCTGCAGAGCTTAAAAATGACCTTCAAGATGAGTTATCGACCTTTTAAAATGATGTAGCGGCACGCCGCTTTATCGACACATTTTAGTTTTCATAAAACAAACATACGATGAGAAAAACGGATAAGAAAATTGAAAACTCTCTAAGGGAAGCACTGACTGAAGTGTGCGAACTAGCTTTAGAGAGTGTTGCAGGTTTTAGGTGGCTGACTCACAAGGTCACAGACTATAAGACTTTACCTGAGTCCCTTTCAATATTATGTGTGTTCGAAACGACTGATGAGTTATCTAAAGCGCTAGAAACGAATCAAGACCAGTTTATGTACCAGCTGATCAAAGAAAAACTAAGTGTTGTGAATATGGATGTGAAGAATGTTAAACAACAGGTACGTTTTGATTCTGAAGAAGCATGTGAGAAATATCATAATGGTAAATGGCAAGTACGTTTTAAGTGAGCCTTTCGGTAAAAAACTTTAGCGTACGCTGCCATGCTAGTTCAGCATTTTCTTTATCGTATCGGGCTGTTGAGTCATTATGAAACCCATGTTTTGCATTTTTATACATGTGCATTTGATAAGAGACGCCTAGTTTCTTTAAGTCTTTTTCGTAACCGGGCCATGACTTGTTAACCCTATCATCCAGCTCAGCTAATTGTACTAATAATGAAGCTTTAATGTTTTTTCTTAGTTCAGGTTTTGCTGGCGTGCCATAAAAGGGTACGCCCGCTGTGATTAAGTCTGACTCTACTGCCACTAAATAATTAACGATATAACCGCCGAAACAAAACCCTACCGTTCCTAATTTACCATTACTGTTTGTATGGTTTTTTAAGAATTTTGCTGCAGCAACAAAGTCTTGCTCAATCTTAGAACGATCCATTTTGCTTTGCATCGCTCTTCCTTCATCATCATTGCCTGGATACCCACCCAAAGGAAATAAAGCATCGGGCGCAAAGGCTATAAAGCCTGCTTTAGCTAAACGTCGTGCCACATCCTTAATGTAAGGGTTTAAACCTCGGTTTTCATGTACAACCAAAACCACGGGTAAAGTGCCATTATGATGGGTAGGTGAGACGAAATAACCTTTACCTTCTCTATGACCAAGTGGGGAATCAAACGTTTCATAGCTTGCTTTGATATCTGAGTCGTTAAATGACACTTGTTCAGCTAAAGCGTAGTTTGGTAACAAGGCCGACGTTAGTACCGTCATTGAATAGCCAAGGGCTGCAAGTGTGCCTAATTTATTGATAAATGTTCTTCGATCCATTCCCCCGTGGGCATAGTCGTCGTACCAATCAAATGCTTCTTGTGGAATATCGTTATGTTTAATATGTAACATCGTATTTCCTCAGTTGCTTGTTTAATAGGGCTTTATATTATCTCTGAGTCAGGCTGTAAATCCTACATTGCTCATCAGAGTGGAGTAGGATTTATGGTAAGGCGATTTTTCAATTCGACTCACTTTCCCCATATGTGCTGATTTGTATTACTCGAATCATTGTTGGTATCTTTAGCGGGCTTTCTATTTGTACGCTGACTTGTATTCTTTTGGGTACGTTTAGCTGAATTGGAATTTCCTTGTTTAGGTTGCTTCTTATTTTTGGGCACATAATTCAAAATAGAAACCGGCACCGTCTTTCTAACAGGAAACTCCTCAAATTCTTTTCTTTTTATGATATGCCCTAAACGGCTTTCAATCGCACAAAGATTTTTGAAGTCACCCATTGCGACAAAGGAAATTGCTTCACCTGAAGCACCTGCACGACCAGTTCGCCCAATTCGGTGAATATACTCTTCAGGCTTAAAAGGGAGGTCGTAGTTCACGACACGTGTAAGGTTATCAATATCAATGCCACGGGCAGCGATGCCTGTCGCGACTAAAAATTTAAGCTCGCCTGATTTAAAATCCGCTAATGTTTTTGCACGCATTGCCTGGCTTCGGTCACCATGAATGGCCTCAGCTGTAATGTTTCTTTTCCCAAGCTGGCTGACTAGTTTGGCAGCACCATGTTTTGTACTAATAAAAATAAGTGCTTGGTCCCATTGCTGGTCGTTTATTAAATGGCTGAGTAATGCCGATTTCTTATCTTTGTCTACCGTAATGAGCCACTGATCTATCGTAGGTGCCGTGGTAGATTTAGGCGAAATGGTTATTTCAAGTGCATCTTCGTTTACGGTCTTCGCTAAAAAGCGCACATCGTCAGTGAGCGTGGCAGAAAACAATAAACTTTGGCGTTTGGATGGCAGGCGATCAATTACTTTATTGATATCGTCAATAAATCCCATGTTAAGCATTCTATCGGCTTCATCTAATACGAGTACTTCCAGCTCATCAAAATGTACAGCGCGTTGATAGATCATTTCTAAGAGTCTTCCAGGAGTGGCCACAAGTATATCCACACCCTCAATCAAACGTTGCTTTTGAGGTTCAGCGTCAATACCGCCATACATAGCCATCGAAGTTAGGTCTAGATACTTGCTATATAAGGCAATATTCGCCTCAACCTGCTCGGTTAATTCTCGCGTAGGCGTGATGATCAAGGCACGTATGCGTTTGCCTCGATGAGCATGCTCAACGTTAAGTTTTTCTAGTATAGGTAGCACAAAGCTAGCTGTTTTACCTGTTCCAGTTTGTGCCGCAGCGACCAGATCTTTGCCTGATAAAATAGCAGGTATTGCCTTTTGTTGAATCGGAGTGGGGGTGTTATAGCCCTTGTCCGTAATGGCTTTTAAAATAGGATCGCTTAATCCAAGTTTTGAAAATGGCATATATAACCTCTGTGCATAAACCCCAAGGGATTGTTTAGGCGGGGTGATGCAAATAGCTGGTGGAGGGAGATAGTTGATGTGCGAAGTATAGCAGTAAGCTGTATAGCGTAGTAGCGCTATGTGTTGAGCCTATAAATCTACTTGAACTTTATGTCCCTAGCTATAAGAGCTCAACCTTGTCTCTAGTTTTATTATGAAACACCGCAATCAGAGAGAATTGCATAAATGAGCTGCAAGTTGTTAAATAATCCTTAATTTCATACTTGATGAAATCTGAATATTCTAACGCCTTCTCTTCTTTTGCTAAGTCTGAATCAATACTATTTATCTCTTTATTCAGTGCAGACATACAGCACTTTACGACAAACTTAGCGTCATTTTTCTTTGTATCATCCGTTACAACAATTGTTAATGTTGAGTGCTCAATATTCCACTCGAAAAGAAAATACCTTGATTCATCGATTACATTTTCAGATAAAAAAGAAACGGCTTTTTCAATACACGCTTGAACAGCTACCTTTAACTGTTCTTCTGAATGCTCATTAAAAATGGCATTGTATTCTACTTGCTCATTTTCATTCGCAGCAGCAGTCTCAAGAGAGCGAGATACTAGTTTATTTTCTTTCCAGTCTAATTTTATGGTCATAGTTAATGCTTATATTTGAGTTGCAATGTTAGGTTCATAGAAAGCTTTAAATGAAAGCTAGCCATTGTCATTTCGGTTATATTTGGGGCCGGAATCCATGTTTTATAGCTAAATATAGATATAAAAGTAATGGGTTACGGCTGAAAAGCACACCGGAATGACGAGTTTTTTTCGTCAATATCGGTCGAGCAAAGGTCTCTTAAAACAACATTATAACTTTCCGATTAAATCTTTAAAGATGTCTTTACTCCCGGCAATATCATCACCCATACCAATAAGGTCAGATTGAGAAGATTCAGAGCTATTAAGTTCTTGTTGCAGCATGGTTTCAATTTTCTCAGTGACTTGGCCTTTGTATTTGGCTAGCTGAGCATCGACAACTTTTTTAAGTACAGTATCAAAGATTGAATCGAGGTTTGAGTTAATGTCAAACTGTGGCGCTTCGATCGTTCCGTCAAGCTCTATTTTGGCTGTTAC